>Ga0114922_10002173_pt1 | contig 18501 bp, 15 predicted proteins | sample AartaG_FD_100975 | JGI IMG/M metagenome (GOLD analysis project Ga0114922, IMG submission 100975) | Deep subsurface microbial communities from Aarhus Bay to uncover new lineages of life (NeLLi) - Aarhus_00045 metaG | ecosystem: Environmental > Aquatic > Marine > Oceanic > Sediment | place...
TCGGGACACTGGTCGCGGGCGCGGTCACCACCGCTCTAAAGTGGACCTTCCGTCGCCAGCGCCCGCCGGGGGAAGGGCTAGGTTTCTACACCCGGTTTGACCGCCACGCCTTCCCCTCCGGTCACGCTGGCCGCTCCACTTGTCTGGCCGTGCTGTTGACCCCGCTTCTCCCTCCCTGGGGATTTGTGCCACTGACGTTCTGGGTCGGACTGGTCGGGTTGGCCCGCGTCGCGCTACAGGTCCATTTCGCCTCGGACATCCTCGGTGGATGGCTGATGGGTTTGCTGGTCGGCGTACCGTTGCTGCTGGCCTTCTGACCCACTGAAGCGGATTTGCCACTGTCTGCCAATTCTGACCTGCTCGCAGCGTGGTTTTGGGGGCCAACTCACGCCCCCCCCAGGGACATCTCGCCAGGCATCCCCCCACATCTTGGGGTTGTCGCTCCAGCAACCCGAAGGAGTGGAGTGCTGAAGACATATCACTCACTAGTCAGGCGCTCTCCATAACCTACCTTAAAATATGGCCTGTTTTAAGTTCACTACAGTGAAAAACGGTTGCCTTGATTTCATTCCTTTGGTAAAATAGAGCCGCTACAACGGGGGGAGAAACTAACCATCGCGAGGGGAGGTGCAGCCACGCTCGACCACTTCGGCCAGTGGCTTGCCAGAGTGGTTAGTTCTACGGATTGCCAGAATCCACTCTTTTACCCCGCTTTGCTGCTCGCCGTCAATCAGTTCCTAACTTACATTTCTATAACCCTGCAATGAAACCTGATCACGTCTGGGCGGCCGCTCTTGGCGAACTTCAACTTCAGATGACGCAGGCCACCTTCGACACCTGGCTGCGCGATTCCAGGCTGCTGAAGTGCGAAAACGGCACCTACGTCGTTGGTGTCAAGAACGGGTATGCCAAGGACTGGCTGGAACACCGCTTGCTCGCCACCATCAAGCGCACTCTCGCCCGGCTGGTAGGGCGGACCGTCGAAGTCAAGTTCGTCGTGTGGAGCGAGGAGGCCCAGCAGCAGAAGGACGTTTCTCTGCTCAATCTGCCCACGCCAGCCTCAGAGCCAGTCTCTGTCGTCTCCGCCGCGAACCTGAATCTGCGCTACACTTTCGATAGTTTCGTGGTGGGGCCGGGCAACCGGCTGGCCCACGCAGCCTCTATGGCCGTGACCGAGAACCCCGCCGATGCCTACAATCCGCTTTTCATCTACGGCGGGGTGGGCCTGGGCAAGACACACCTCCTAAACGCTATCGGGCACGCCTGCCAGGCGCAGGGTCTGCGGGTACTCTACGTCTCGTCCGAGGAGTTCACCAACGACCTCATCGAGGCCATCCGCTCCCGGACCACCAATGCTTTCCGCGAAAAGTATCGCACGGCCGACGTCTTACTCGTGGACGACATTCAGTTCATCGCTGGCAAGGAAAGCACCCAGGAGGAGTTCTTCCACACCTTCAACACCCTACACGGCACAGGCAAGCAAATTGTCGTCTCATCGGACCGGCCACCAAAGGCAATGAGCAGGCTGGAGGAGCGGCTATGCTCCCGCTTCGAGTGGGGATTGATTGCCGACATTCAGCCACCCGATTTGGAGACACGCATCGCCATTCTGCGCACCAAATGCACCACCTGCGGCGGCTCTGTCCCCAATGAGATTCTCGACCTCATCGCTACCCGGATACAGAGCAACATCCGCGAACTCGAAGGCGCGCTCAACCGGGTGCAGGCCCTATCCAGGCTCACCCATCAACCCCTGACGAAGGATGTCGCCGAGACCGCTCTCTGTAATCTGCTTCCCCAGCGCAGCAGACTAACCACGGCTCAGATTGTCGAGGCAGTGGCGCTGCACTTCGGCCTTGAGGTCAAAGCACTCCAGGGGCGCAGTCGCAGCAAGGCCGTCGCACGGCCACGCCAGATCGCGATGTATCTCCTCCGCGAGGAGACCGGCTCGTCACTGCCCCAGATCGGGGCTATGTTGGGAGGGCGAGATCATACCACCATCCTATATGGCTGCGAGCGCATCGCTGATCTGATCGAGGAGGATGCGACCATCCAGCGCGAAGTCACGAATCTGCGCCAGCACCTCTACAACAACGGTACGTGATTGCGCCATAATTGCAGCGCAATCTGCCCATCTGACTCTCCACCCCCCCCCTTCCAATATCCACATCTCCCACTCCTGGGCCCTGTGATCGCACAGCCCCCACATCTAGGGCCTACGGAACCTTCCAGCCCCCTCCACCGCGCAGCGGCTGTGGATAACTCCCGTTTTTCTGTGGATAACAAGGGCCATCTGTGGATAACTTTTGTTTGCATCACAAAGTAAACAAAAAGTCGGGAACTAGACAACCCCGACTCTCGGATATCCCCCCCCTTCTCCCACATTATCCACAACTACCTGTGGATAACGTGCTTCGCCTACAACCCCTGCATTTGCGGTTCCGAGGTTGGCCACCCGACACAGTTAGGACAATCCAACCACGAAGTGCAACTTTCTCCCCACTATCCCCTGCCCTACTGCTAGTACTATATTACTAAAGACTGGTCCTCATGAGTATACTCTGATTTAGTTGCAAACGTCTCTTGCACACGGATCAGAACAAGAGCAGAAAGAAGAAAGAGCACACCGTAGATGGCAAAGATTAGCACGTAACCTAAGCCAGGTATCTGAGGAACGTGCTTGGTGAAATGATCGGCTATGGGACCTCCTATGTAGGCCCCCACTGCCCCCGCGCCCGCTCCGGCCAGGTTAGAGATGCCCAGGTAGCGCCCGGCCTCCTCTTTGGGTACCACGTCTGTTCCCAGTGCCCAGTTGGTCGTGAAGAACACACCCGTGGCAGCGCCGACGATGCATCCACCCACGTATATCACGGCCATATTGGGTGCCAGGACGAGCACCAGTGTGCCCAGTGCGGCCATAATACCGCTGAGTGCCACCAGCCGCTTGCGCCCGACTCGGTCGGCGAGCCAGCCACTTGGCAGCGCGCACAGCAGGATCAGGATGCCGACCACCATCATCAATTGTGAGGCCGGGCCTGCGGCGGCCTCGCCCTCCAGTCCCAGCCGGAACTGTAGGAAGTAAACCGCGAAACCGGAGAGATTCGTGGTTCCAATTAGGAAGGCCAGCCGGTTGATCACCCACCAGGGAAAGGAGGGGTACCGGCGTGCATCCTCGCCGCCAATGCTGATGCGCACGCTGGCCCACACACCCACAACTACGGCAGCGGCCATTGCCAGTAGCCCCATACTCCCCATCACGATCAAGAGTGTAGTCACCGAATCCACGTTGTCCAGGAGTTTGCTCACTCTCTTCACGATCTCCCCCAGGCCCAGAATGGTGACCATGAAAACCAGCGTCATCGCCAGGAGGCGTCCGAACGGTTCCCAATCCAGCCGGCCGGGTGGTTCGCGCAGCGGATCTTCGCGCACGAACATGGTGATGGCCATACTCAGGAACAGGATGCCAATTGCCACCAGAATGCCGGCCCACATCTGTCCTGCTGCAATCAGTTTGCCGATGGTGAGGGCGACGATGATGACAGGTAGGAGTTCCATGATGGACTTTACGCCGGAGAAGCGACCACGACGGTCTTCCGGCACGAGGTCGGGAATCAGTCCTTGCTCTGCAGCGTGGGCGATGTTGGAAAAGATCTGCGAGAACACCACTGCCCCGAACAGAAACCAATAACTGGGAGAGGCTCCGACGGCGATCATGCACGCCATATTCAGCAATGTACCAATCAGGACGAACGGGCGTCGCCGCCCCCAGCGCAGGGTGCTGCGGTCCGAAAGCATACCCATCAGTGCCTGAACCAGTAGGGCGACCATCAGGGTGTAGAGACGCAGGTTGCCAAGGGCGGCGCCTTGCAGCTCTGTGCCGACGAACTCTTGCACCAGTAGAGGCACAATGAGTCCGTTGCTCTGCGAGATCGTTGTCAGTCCCAGCCAGTAGATGTTGATCGTGACGTAATCGTACCATTGCAATCGTTTCATCAGCGGACTCCTTTCGTGGCAAGCACGGTGAGAGTACGATTGGGTTCCAGATGTTGTGAAACCTGTGCATTGCAGCCGTTGCGCCACCGCCGACTCTGCATGTGTGAGGACTACTCTTGTTCCTGCCCCTGCTGTTCGAGGAGTTCTTCGATCTCCCGTTCTAACTTCTGCCCGGCGGCGAGAATGTCGAGGAGTTGATCTTCGATCTCCTGATCGTCCTGGGGGCGGGTCTCCCACGCCCCTTGGAGCGCCTCGTTCATCCGCGCCAGGCTGCGGGCCATGGCGGCGAAGACGTCCTCGGCTGTCATCTCGCGGGAGACCAGTTTGACGCGCGGGCCGCTGTAGAAGCCCAGCGCCTCCATCTCTTGTTCCATCTCCTCCGCGAGCTCCGGCTCGTCTTCAAGTCCCTCCTTGTGATCCACACCAGGTGTAAACTCGAAGCGCACGTCGCCTTCGAGCACTTGGTGGAAGTCCTCCAGTGAGATATCGAGCGCCAGTCTTGCCCCTTGGAGCATCAGCCACAATTTCTTGACCGGCACAAAGAAGTCGGGGGCGGCCTCCAGTAACTCGATTACTCGCGTGATAGTACGGTCGTCCATTGACTGCTCCTTGCTGTCAGGGGTACAACGCGTGCAGGAAAACAGGTACACGGGCAAGCAAGTCCACGAGGGGCTTGGGGTGTCTCAATGGCCTTAAGGCTATCAATGTATACTTGTACACTACAATTCGTAACTCTCGCCGGGTTTGTAGCCTTAAGGCCACAGGTAGCCTTAAGGCCATTTGATCACGATCGGTGCGGCGGCAGTTTCTGCCCGAACCCGCTCGGCCCAGGTAGCCTTAAGGCCACAGGCGTGAGGATCCTGCGTGATGACGTCAAATGTGTTGTAGTGGATGGGGATAACGACCTGGGGCTCGATGAGCTTAACGCCGCCGGGGGCGGGCCGGAGCGCATCGTCTGGGCCCATGGTGAAGTTGTCTCCGATGGGCAGGGTGGCCAGATCAATGGCCTTAAGGCTATCAATCCCCTCCTCGCCGATGAGCCGCATGCTGTAGAAAAGCGGGAGTGTCGCCGGCCAGATAGAGCTTCTTATTCTCGGCGGTCAGCAGTAACCCGCGGATAACAAACATCCGGCGGATAACAAACATCCGACAGGGGTTTCCTCCGTAGGAGCCCAGGCCGGAGCCGTGGTGGGCGATGGTCAACTTGAGGTAGCCGAAGGGGTGTTGGAATCCGCCGCCGATGTGCTGGGCGTGGGTGTGGCCCACTTCCTGTGCCTGGAACCAGTTGCAGATCTCGAAATTGGAGATGATAGATAGCCTTAAGGCCACAGGGCTAAGAGTGCGCTTGGCGATAGCGATCGTGTCGCCAATGTGATCGGGGTGGCCATGAGTGACCAGGATGTAGTCTGCCTCGACCGCGTCGGCCGAGATGGGGGCGAGAGGGTTGTCAGTGAGGAATGGGTCCACCAGCGGCCTTAAGGCTGCCAGAACCCGTGTGCCCCCGACGTTCAGAGCGAAAGCAGCGTGTCCATACCAGGTCAGTTTGATAGTCATGTCTCTTGACTCATACGCTGATTAGGTGTGCTGGTTGGCGTCGCAGGGTAATAGAGCCAATCCGGCTGCGCGGTAAGAAATGAGATGAATCGTGTGACCTCTGGCGTGGAGAAGTATAGCCTATTGCCGGGGAGATGTCAATATGTGCACAGACTCGATATGTGACGTTTATGATGTCCCGGATAGGTGATCTGAGGGCCTGTTGCAGTGGCAGATGTTCGGTGCTATAATAACTCGCATCTACACAGACAGGAGGAAGCATCATGCCCACGTTCGAAACCCCGGAAGAGATGGAACGAGTCCTGCGCAAGATGGCCGAGTTGGCCCAGTCTGACGAGGCTTTGATCGAGGCCAGCAAGGGTAAGCATCTGACCATCAGTTACGAATTCCCCGATCTGGACCTCTTTTTCTACACCAATTTTCTGGACGGCAAGGTCGAGGCCGGATTGGGCGAGTTTGAGGATGCGGATGTCCAACTGACGATGGACAGCGACATCTTCGACGGCATGTTCACCGGCACCGTCAACGCCGCCAAGGCAGCCATGAAAGGCGACCTGGCTTTCTCCGGCAACGTGGCCGCTGCAATGCGCCTGCAGGGCTTGATGGGCGATTTCCAACGCATCTACAAGCAGGTAGCCTTAAGGCCACAGGCCCAGGGCGAGGCGTAGCCAATGAAGATCCTGGTCACAGCCCAACTTGATGAGGAAGGGCTGTCCACCCTACGCCGCTACGGCGATGTGGAGTATGCAGGCTATGGCGACAAGATGCGTGTCCTGGCCGGCTCCAAGTTGGTCAAGGCGCTTGAGGGAGTGACCGTTCTCATCACCGAGGTTGACCAGGCCAAGAAGTACACCTTCCCCAGGACACCCAGTCTCAAGGTGATCTCCTGCTGCCGGGGCGCACCGGTTAACGTTGACATCGAGGCGGCCACCGAGCATGGCGTGCCCGTGCTGCGTACGCCAGGCCGAAACGCCGACGCCGTGGCAGACCTGACTTTGCTCTTCGCGCTGGCCCTCTTGCGGCACCTGCTGCCCGTCACCAGCATCTTGCACGAAGAGGGCGATGGCATGGAGAAACTGGCTCGCACCTTCTTCAAGTACAAGGGCGCGGAGTTGTGGGGTAAGACAGTCGGCCTGGTGGGGCTGGGAGCGGTGGGACGCGCGGTGGCAATGCGACTGCTGACCTTTGGCGCTCGCGTGGTGGCCTACGATCCGTACGTCACGGCTGAACAGGCAGCGGATGTCTGCCATCCGCGTGAACTCGGTGTGACGCTGCTTGACCTGGATGAGCTGCTGATGCAATCGGACATCGTCAGCATGCACGCCGCAGTCACAGACGAAACGGAAGGTTTGATCGGTGAGCGCGAGTTTGGCTTGATGAAGGAGGGGGCTTACTTCATCAACACGGCCCGCTCGGCACTGGCCGATGAAGGCGCGCTCTACCGTGCCCTGCGCGACGGGCGCCTGGCCGGTGCAGCTCTGGACGTGTTCGACGACGAGCCGCCGTCGCCGGACAACCCGCTGCTCACGCTGGATAACGTCATTGCCACGCCGCACATCGGGGGAAACACGGCGGAGGTCATCGTCCACCAGTCGCGCATCGCGGTGGCCGACCTGGTGCGTCTGTTCGAGGGCCGGCGTCCGCTGTACTGCGTCAACCCGGAGGCGCTAGAGGGCTTCCAGTTGTAGAGCTAGCCTGCGCCGTCTGCTATTCTTCCCATCTGACGAGATTAATTATGAACCACGATTGCGTCGTCGCCCTCGATGCTGGCAGCGGATCGGGGCGGAGTGCGGTGCTTGATCTTGAGGGCGACGTGCTCGGCGTGGTCACAGAGGATTGGACCCCTCACGTTCCAGAGGACGCACCGCTGGGCTCCGAGTTCGATCCGCAAGAAATGTGGGCCGTGCTGTCTCGCACCACGCGCCGGGCGATGGAGCAGGTAGCCTTAAGGCCACAGGCCGGCGTCGCTCCACAGGCGGTGCGGGCCATCAGTGCCACCAGCCAACGAGACGGTGTCGTTTTCCTGGACGCGGAGGGCCAGGAGATCCATTGCAGCACCAACCGCGACGCCCGCGGTGTGATGCACGCCGAGGACATCGCCCAGGAGTTCGGCGAGGCGATCTACTGCATCACCGGTCGCTGGCCCCTGGGCATGAGCGGTCTGGCCCGCCTGTGGTGGTTTCGCATTCACCGGCCCAAAGTCTATGAGCTTGTGGCGCAGGTGTTGATGATCAGCGACTGGCTGATCTACCGCCTCTGTGGAGAGTTCTGCTCGGAGCCGACCAATGCCTGCTCCTCTATGCTCTTTGACGTCGGCCAGCATTCCTGGTCCTCCGAGCTGGCTGAGCTGCTGGGTTACTCCCCACAGATTTACCCGCCCTGTTATACCCCCGGCAAGGTCGCGGGTACACTGACCGCACAGGCCGCCGACGGGCTTGGATTGCCAGAGGGCATTGCGGTCGTCGTCGGGGCGGGAGACTCGCAGGCTGCCTGCCTGGGCTGTGCCGCGTTCGACGACGGCACGACGACGATCATCGCTGGAACGACGCTTCCGATCCAAATGGTGCTTTCGCATCCCGTTTTCGATGACTTACATCGTCTGCACCTGGGTGCCTACGTCACGCCGGGCCGCTGGGTGCTGGAGAGCAACGGCGGTTTAGCCGGCACAGCCTATCGCTGGTTCTGCGAGACTTTTGCTGGCGCAGGTCCATCAGCCTACGCGACGCTGGAGGAGGAGATGCGCAAGGCAGAACCCGGCGAGGTGTTGGCGGTGATGGGACCGCAGCTCGCTGATTTCCGCGAACTGGCATTCCCCCCCCCATCAACCCTCGTGTTTCCTTTCCTGGGGGTGCTGGAGCAGTTGCCTACACGCGGGTCGTTTGGCCGGGCCATCCTGGAGAACGTAGGCTATGCCGCGCGCGGCAACCTCGAACAGTTGGAGGAGATAAGCGGACAAGAAATCACGTCACTGAACTTGTGTGGTGGGTTGGCACGCTCCAGTCTCCTCGCCCAGATCATTGCTGACGTCTGCCAACGGTCGGTGCGCGTGCCGGTCGTGCGCGAAGCGAGTTGCGTCGGCGCGGCGATCTGCGCAGCGGTGGGGGCGGAGTGTTACCCGGATTTGCGGTCGGCGGCTGAGGTCATGGTGCATTGGGAGCCCACAGTCGAGCCCGACAGGGCCAATGTACGGCGCTACAGGGGTCTGTATCGCAAATGGGTCAAGCTATTTGAAAGAGCACGCGGATTATAACCCGCGCATCATAGAGCAGGGATGGATATAGCATGAGTGTAGAGCAAGAACTATGCCAGGAAATCGTTGACATCGTCAATGAGCTATTCGACAAGGATATGATCACGTCTACAGGGGGCAACGTCTCGGCACGTATCCCCCCTGAAGATGAAGACGAGGAGGGTGCCTTCCTCATCACTCCGAGCGGGCTCCACAAGGGTGGTCTCAAGCCCGAGCACATCGTCAAAGTCAATAGCGAGGGCAAGCCCTACGAACGGGGCCAGCGCCCCTCGGTGGAGACCAATGTGCATCTGGCCGTTTACGCGGCCGACCCTGACGCCGAAGCGGTTATTCACTGTCACGCCAAGTTGTGCACTGCGCTGGGACTCGTGAACGGCACCATCCCGCCGATCTGTATTGACGCGGTACCCTTTGTAGATACACAGATCGTGCCCTATGGTCTGCCTGGCGCACCCGAACTGTGCGAAAACGTGGTGAAAGCCCTGGAGCACAGCCCTGCCGTTCTCTTGCAGTGCCACGGCCTGCTGACAGTCGGCTGGACGCTGCGGCAGGCGGCCAACCGGGCCATGGCACTCGAAGAGGTCGTGCAGATTTTGCTGGCCTGTAAGCTGTTCGGCAAGGAACCGGTCACCATGCCAGCGGAGACGCTGGAGTTGATAAAGAGCGTCGGCCTGTTTTAGTATCTCTGTCGTCACGTCATTCTACATCTCTGTCGGAAGTAACTTATGCCCAACGGCTACTGGGGAAGAATTCTGTTCGTCAACCTTTCGGCTGGCCAGATTGAGGTCGAAACTTTACCCGACGCGATCTATCGCCGCTACCTGGGCGGCTACGGGCTGGGTGTGCGCGTGCTTTACGAACGCATCCCGCCCGGCGCCAACCCGCTCGGCCCCGACAACATACTGGGTTTCGTGCCCGGCCTGCTTACCGGCAGCGGTGCGCCGTTCAGCGGACGTTCCATGGTCGTGGCGAAGTCGCCGCTCACCGGCGGTTGGGGGGATGCGAGTTGCGGCGGCAAAATCGGCCCGGCGCTGCGGGGTGCGGGCTACGACGGCGTCTTCGTGCGCGGCGTGGCCGGGAGACCGGTCTACCTCTACGTTGACGGCGACCACGCCGAACTCCGCGATGCATCAGAGTTGTGGGGCTTGGACACGACGGCGACCGAAGAAGCGATTGTCCGGGTCACCTCACCAGAGGTGTGTGTAGCTTGCATTGGCCCGGCCGGGGAGAAGCGCTCGCTGATCTCGGGCGTAGTCAACGACGGCGGCCGAATTGCGGCGCGCTGTGGCCTGGGTGCGGTGATGGGCTCCAAGAACTTGAAAGCCGTGGCTGCGCGCGGTAGGCGGTCGCCTCCGGTGGCCGATAAGCGTGCTTTTCGCGAGGCGACGACGGGCTACCGCCGACTTTTCCGCAGACGTCCGGCCAGGTGGATGCCCATTGTGCCCAAACTTCTGCATGCATTTGGGCCTCTCTTGCGCCGTCTTCGCATCCAGCTCACCGGCGGCCCTGCGCAGATGGTCATTGATAACTATCGCCTTTATGGAACTGCTTCGGGGACGGCGTTGTTAGTTGCACTGGGCGATACACCCATCCGCAACTGGACCGGCACCAGCGTCCGTGATTTCCCGCTATCGTTGGCTGAAAAACTTAGCGACGAGGCGGTCATCCGCGACCAGGTCAAGTCTTACGCCTGTCACAGTTGCCCCCTGGCCTGTGGAGGGGTGATTCGCTCGCCGGATGGCACCACCGGGCGACGTCCCGAGTACGAGACGCTGGCGGCGTTTGGCCCACTGGTGATGAACGACGACCTGGATACCGTGGTGCGCTGTAACGAAATCTGCAACCGAGCTGGCCTGGACACCATCTCCACCGGCGTGGTGGTGGCCTTGGCCATGGAATGTTACGAGCGCGGCTGGCTGCCCCCCGAGTTGGCCGGGGAGATGGAGTTGCGCTGGGGCGACGGCGATGCTATCGTCGAACTGACGCGGCGCATCGGGGCTCGCCAACCTGGCCTGGGGGAGTGGTTGGCGGATGGCGTGCAGAGCGCCGCAGAGCGCCTGGGCACTCAGGTCCAGGATGCAGCCATGCACGCAGGTGGGCAGGAACTGCCCATGCACAGCGGCCTCTACGAGCCTGCTGTTGCCGTGGGTTACATGCTGGATCCAGCACCAGGCCGACACACCGCCACTATGAGCGGCATATCCAGCAGCCCGGCCTTGGCCAGGTACCTCAAACTTGCCGGTCGCCGGCCTGCTGGTCGTCACGACTACGCGGCCAAAGGCGCGGAGATGGGCACGACGATCCCGGTCCTGCGCTCCTTCGACAGTTTGGGACTGTGCCAATTCTGTCTGCTGATGGGCGACCCGCCATTCCTGGCCTGGCTGCGCGCAGCTACCGGTTGGGATATAGACGAGGCAGAGTTTTTCCGTACAGGGTGGCGCATCCAGGCGCTGCGCCACGCTTTCAATGCTCGCCACGGCGTCACACCCGGTCAGGTCGCGTTGCCCGCGCGAGAGCGAGGCGATCCACCGTGGGAGACCGGTCCGTTGGCTGGCGTGACGCTCGATGTGGAGGCGATGAGCAGGAGCTATTTCGAGACAATGGGCCTAGAGCCTGCAACCGGCTGGCCCTTGCCGGAGACAGTGGCGGAGTTGGGGTTGGAGGCGGATCTCACGTGATGGCCTTTAGTCAGTCAGATGGGTAGATTGCTTCCACCCGTGGCACGATGACGCGCCAGTCGTACCGCTGCTCGACGAAGGAGCGCGCGATCTGCCCCAGTTCGGCCCGCCGCCCTTCCTGCTCCGGCGCGCGCAACAGCGCCACCACCGCAGCGGCGAAATCGGCTGGTGTGTCGGCGAGGAGCAACTCGCGCCCGTCCGTCACTGGGTACCCTTCCGCCCCCAACCGCGTGGCGACCACTGGTCTGCCCATCGCCATCGCCTCCAGCAGCTTGAGCCGCGTCCCGCCACCCATCCGCAGTGGCGCGACGTACACCGCCGCCCCCGCGATGTAAGGGCGCACGTCCTCCACCCAGCCCGTCAGCGTCACTGCCGGGTCGCCTCGCAGCCCGTCCAGCCGTCGGTGAGGGCGCTGCCCGACGACGACGAAGCGCGCCTCCGGCACCTCTGCCCGCACCCGGGGCAGCACCTTCCGCGCAAACCACAGCACTGCATCCACGTTGGGGCGGAAGTCCATCGTCCCCGTGAAGACGAGTGTGGGAGCGTGGGGGTATGAGGGTGCGGGGGTGTAAGTTTGCGTGTCAATGCCGTTGGGGACAATGGTCACGTCGAGACCCGGCACCAGCTTCCGCAGCGCCGCCGCGTCCGCTGCGGAGACGGCCAGCACGCGGTCGGCGCGGCGGCACACCTGCGCTTCGTAGCGCCGCAGCCGCCGCCACTGTACGAACGAGTAGGCGGCGCCGAACCAGCGGGTGGGGGCGCGCAGGTCGGTGAGGCACGTCCGCTGCTGGAGCAGATATTCGCAGTTGTGATCGTCGAAGACGACGAAGGGTCGTGGCCGGGCCGCCTCGACGATGTTGAGATAGGGAGCCAACTCAATGCCTTCGACGTGCACGACGTCGAAGGGTTCCCGCACCAGCCAGTCGGCCAGCCGCTGACTATACTGTTTCGACGCCAACCGCAGCGCCATGTCGGGCTGACGTGTGGTGAGCATGTCGCGCAAGCGGTCGCGGAGGGTGCGCGCTGGCTGGGGGACGGTTTCGACGCGCGCACAAGCAGCGATCAGAGGCGGCGCAGGTTGGAGTTCCTGTCCTGAGGTCTGGAAACTGAGCAAGCTCACCTGGTGGCGGAGAGCCAGCCCGGCGATCAGTCCCCAGTTTCTGAGGGCTGTCCCCTTATGTGGCGGATAGGGTGCTTGCGGCGTCAGAAACAGGATCTTCATCCGCTCAAAACCTCCCGATACACCGTCAAAGTTTCCTGGGCCGTCCGCTCCCAGGTGAAGCGGGCCGCCTGCGCCAGCCCCAGTTCTCGCATCTGTGCTCGCAGCGGCCCATCCGTCAGCACGCGAGTCAGCGCCTGGGCGATGTCGTTCGGGTCGTCCGGGTTAACTAATAGACCCGCCTCCCCCACCACCTCCGGCAGCGAGGCCCGGTCAGCGACGACGACCGGCGTGCCGCAGGCCATCGCCTCCAACGCCGGCAACCCGAATCCCTCGTAGAACGAAGGCATCGTCAGCACGCTGGCGACGGTGTACACTCCCGGCAGGTCATCATCCGGCACGTCGTGGAGGAAACGCACCCGCCCGGTCAGGCGCAGCGCGTCGACGCGCTCGAAAATCTCGTCGTACAGCCAGCCCTTGCCACCGACCAGCACCAGCGGCGCGGCCGTCACCTTTCCGTCGAGCAGCAAGCGGTAGGCCTGGAGCAAGCCCGGCAGGTTCTTGCGTGGCTCCAGCGTTCCCACGAAGAGCAAGTAGCCTGGCTCCAGACCGTGCCGCGCGGCGATCCGTCGTGCTTCTGCTCCTGGCAGCGGACGGAAGGATAAGTCGGCAGCCAGGTGCACGACCGTGACTTTCTCCGGTGGTACATCCAGCATCAAGGTTAGATCGGATTTGGTGGTGTGAGAGTCGGCCAGGATGTGAGCGGCGCGGCGCACCGCCCACTCGATCTGTTGGTTGTAGTAACGGTGGCTTTCGGCAGTGAGGAACTGTGGATAATAGAGAAAGTTCAGATCGTGGACGGTGATCACCGACCGGCGGTAGCCGAAGGCGGGAGGGATGAAATCGGGACTGTGCAGAAGGTCGAGTCTCAGTCGCGCGACCTCCACCCCCAGCGCCCAGCGTTCCAGCCGGTGATGCGAAGGGGTCCAACAGGCGACGGGGCGGAAGCCTGCCCCTAGCAGCGGAGGGTCACTGGCCTTGCGACTGTGCAGAACGTGGTAGTCCGTGTCCGCGTCGAGTGCGGCCAGTGCCTCGAGCAGGTGCAGCACGTAGTTGCCGATTCCACCTCGGGCGTAGTGGACGATACGGGCGTCAATACCGATGCGCATAGCTGTCTCCGCAACCATTATAGCGACACGCCGCAGCCTGTCAACCGTTGCCTGTGGGCGGGAATGATGTTATAATCAGCGCGCGGCTGGAAAGCCGCCCGGCTTTACAGCCGGCCTAGACTTACCCAGGGAGGGTAACGATGGCAATGAACGCGACTCAGACGATGGAACTGACCCAGGCGACGCAGATGCTCAAGTGGCTGGAGGAGGAGCGCCGCAAGGATAGGGCCACTATCGCCACGCTGCAGGAACAGATGCAGGGTCAACAGCAGCAACTGGCCCAACAGGCGGCTATGATACAGGACATGCAAGCCACGTTGGCCAGCATCCAGGGTTTGATTGCGCAGGCGGCCGAGTTCGAGGAGACGGTATCGAACTATAAAAACGAACTGGTCTTCCTGCTCAACCAGCGCGAAGATACGTGGAAGAAAGAACGAGCGGAGGCCGAGCGGCTGCGCAAGATCGAGATGGAAGCCATAGCCGACCAGTTGGGCCGACTGGATAAGGGAATGCAGGAGTTGCGCCGCCACGACGAGGAGTTGCAGGCCCGCCAGGCCGAGGAGCAGCGGCTCAACCATGCCCTCCAAAGCCTGACCGAGCAGGTAGCCGACCTGAACAAACGCTCCGACGACCGCGTGCAGGCCGTTACTTACCTGGAGGAGCAGCGCCGCGCCGACAATCGCCGCATTGCCGAATTGGAACAGGAGACGACCGAGCAGCGCAAGAAGGTCGAGGCCCAGGTGGCCAAGTTTCTACTCTTGGAAGATGCGATCCAAAACCAGAAGGCTAGCGTTGACGAGGCCGTGCAGCAACTCAAAGAGTTCGAGAAGCCTATTGAAGAGATGCGCGTGGCCGAGTTCCGCCGCGAACAGGCGGTCAAAAAGTACCTGGACCAGGCGGAGCGGGTGCGGCAGGAGATGGAGGAGTGGCGAGCGCAGACCCAGCGCTTCACAGAACAATACCAACTCAACAAGCGGGCCCTGGATAAGTTGGAGGGCTTGCAGGCACGGCTGGAGAAGCGGCAGAACGAGGTAGCCGAGATGCAGCGGCTGGCCGAGGACCGGGTCAAGCGGCAGTGGGAGGAATGGCAGTCGGGGCGGGACAAGGAACTGAAAAAGCGCCAGCTCATGGTGGACGAGCAGTGGAAGGCTCAGAACACGACAAACCAGGAGCACGCCGGGCGGATCGAGCGATTTGAAACACGCACCGATATCCACCAGACCCAGATTGAAACCCTATTTGATCTCCGCCGCATGGATGCGCACCGCGAACTGGAGGCGTCGCAGAGCATGGTCGAGCGAACAGAGCAAAAGTTCGCTCAGGCCCGCGAAGCCCTGCGTAGCGAGCAATAAGGAGTGGTTAGATGCACGTCATCGGCACCGCCGGCCACGTAGACCACGGCAAGTCCACTCTCGTTCACGCCCTCACCGGCATTGACCCCGACCGGCTCCGCGAGGAGAAGGAGCGAGAGATGACGATCGTCCTGGGCTTTGCCTGGCTCACGCTCCCCAACGGCGAACCGGTCGGCATCGTGGACGTGCCCGGGCACAGGGACTTTATCGAGAACATGCTGGCCGGCGTGGGCGGCATTGACGCCGCCCTCTTCGTCGTCGCCGCCGACGAGGGCGTGATGCCGCAGACCAGGGAACACCTGGCCATTCTCGACCTGCTGGGAGTCGGTACGGGGGTCGTCGCCCTGACTAAGACGGACCTGGCCGAGAGCGAGGAATGGGTCGAGTTGGTCGCCGCCGACGTTTCCGAGACGTTAGAGGGGACGGCGCTGGAGGGCGCGCCCATTGTTCCCGTCTCCGCCCGCACCGGGCAGGGCCTGGACGAGTTGGTGGCCGCGTTGCAGGAAATGCTCGTGCAGGTCGAACCACGCCGCGACCGGGGGCGGCCCCGGCTGCCGGTGGATCGCGTTTTTACCATCAGCGGGTTCGGCACCGTCGTCACCGGCACCCTCACCGACGGCTGCTTCGAGGTGGGGCAAGAGGTCAAAGTGCTGCCCCGAGGGTTGAAGGCCCGCGTGAGGGGCCTGCAGACGCACAAGCAGAAGGTCGAGCGGGCAGCGCCGGGCAGCCGCGTGGCAATGAACCTCAGCGGCGTCAGCAAGGCGGATCTCAAGCGCGGCGACATCGTCACCATCCCTGGCTGGCTGCGTCCCACCGTACTGGTAGACGTGCAGTTGTGTTACTTACCCAGCGCTCAGCGCCCATTGCGCCATAACACTCAACTCAAGTTCTTCTCCGGCGCGGCCGAGACGATGGCTCGCGTGCGACTCCTGGGCCAGGACCGACTATCGCCGGCCCAATCTGGCTGGGCCCAATTGCAACTACAGGAACCAGTGGCGCTGATTAAAGGGGATCGTTTCATCGTCCGCGTCCCCTCGCCCCCCGCGACCGTGGGCGGGGGTATCGTCGTGGATCCGCACCCGGGCCGCAAGCACCGCCGCCTCCGACCTGAGGTGCTGGCCCGCCTGGAGACGCTGGCCCAGGGCAGCCCGGCCGAGATATTGCTGCAAGCCCTCGAACGGCGCGGCCCCACGCCCGCCCGTGAGCTTCTTTCCACCAGCGGCCTGGGCGAGGCCGCCCCTGAGGCGCTGACCCAACTATTGGACGAGGGTCAGGCAGTTGTACTTGGCGCGCAAACCAGCATCCAGCAACCGTCTGCTGCTGCGCAGCAGGCTGCATCCAGCAACCAGTTGCTTGCCGCCCACACCTGGTGGGCCGCTCTGGTTGACCGGTTCTCTCGCGAACTCTCCGCCAACCATCGGCAGTTCCCGTTGCGAGTGGGAATGGGTCGCGAGGCCCTACGCAGCGGGCTCAAGCTAGAGGCCAAGGTCTTCAACGCAGGCTTAGCCCGCGCCGCCGCCGAGGGGCTAATCGTGGAAGAAGGGGCCACCGTGCGGCTCCCATCCCACGCTGTTCGCTTCAACCCCGAGCAGCAGCGGCAGGTAGACGCACTGCTGGCCCGCTTCCGCCGCCAGCCCTATACCACACCCTCGGTCAAGGAAAGCATCGCCGCCGTGGGAGAGGAGGTGCTGGGGGTATTGGTGAACCGGGGGGATTTGGTACAGGTCTCGCCGGAGGTTCTATTTCTGCCTCAGACCTACGGGGAGATAGTGGCCCGCATCCGCGCGCACATCGAGCGGGAGGGGAGCATCACCCTGGCCCAGACACGTGACTTGTTCGGGACTAGCCGCAAGTACGCCCAGGGACTCTTGGAGCACCTGGACGAGGTGGGGGTGACGAAGCGCGTGGGAGATGCACGGGTGCTGAGGGGCTCGTGATCACTCCTCCTGCTTGCGCCGCCACTTCTTCAGCCGCCCAATGATCTCCTGCTCGTAGCCGTGCCCTCTGGGCTGGAACCACCCGCCCTCGACTCCCTCTGGCAGGTAACGCTGCTCCACCCATCCATCAGGGTAAGCGTGGGGATACTTGTATCCCTCGTGTTCGCCCAGCGTACGCTGGTAGTGCTCGCGCAGTGAGCCGCGGAAGGTGTCACTTTTGTCGCGCAGGCAGATCGGAACCGGCCCGGCCCCGTGCTCTTCGATCTCCGCCAATGCTCCCCAGTAGGCGCCCGCCGAGTTGGACTTGTGCGCGGTCGCCAGGTAGAGCGTCGCCAACGCCAGGTGATACTGTCCTTCTGGCATCCCCACCCACTCGAAGGCCTGAGCGCAGGCGTTGACGACCACGACGCCGTTGGGATCGGCCAGCCCGATGTCTTCACCAGCCAGGATGTAGAGCCGGCGCAGGATGAAACGGGGGTCTTCGCCAGCGGCCACCATCTTGGCCAGCCAATAAAGCGCCGCGTCGGGGTCGCTGCCGCGCACCGACTTGATGAAGGCGGAGATGGTGTCGTAATGCTCGTCGCCTTTCTTGTCGTAGCGCAGCGCGCGCCGCTGGATCGAATCTTCGGCCACGGCCAGCGTGATGTGGACGAAGCCACTCTCATTGGGCGACGTGCTCTCCACGGCCAACTCCAGCGCGTTGAGCGCGGCCCGGGCATCGCCGCCAGCGATGTGCACCAGGTGGGCCAGCGCATCGTCGTCGAGTTGCACTTTGCGAGCGCCATAACCACGCTTGGAATCGGACGTAGCACGGTGCAGGATCGTCACCACCTCGTCGTCGGCGAGCGGCTTGAACTGGAACACGCGGGAGCGGGAGACCAGGGGGGCGATGACCTCGAAGTAAGGATTCTCGGTCGTCGCGCCGATGAGCACGACGGTGCCATCCTCGACGTGGGGCAACAAGGCATCCTGCTGAGCCCGATTCCAGCGGTGGATCTCGTCCACGAGCAGGATGGTGCGCCGACCATACATCCCGCGCCGCTCCTTGGCTTCCTTGATGATGCGCCGCAGGTCGGCCACGCCTGCCAGCACCGCACTGATGGTCTCAAAGTGGCTGGCCGTCGTATTGGCGACGATCATCGCCAGCGTCGTCTTGCCGGCGCCCGGCGGTCCCCAGAAGATCAGCGAGGAGAAGAGGCGGTCGGCCTTGATGGCACGGCGCAACAGCCGTCCCTCACCGGCGATGTGCTCCTGGCCGACGAAGGCGTTCAGAGCGCGGGGGCGCATACGAGCCGCCAGCGGGGCCTCATAGCGAAGCCGCTGCTGGCGTCTGTGGTCAAAGAGGTCTTTCATTGCCCAACACCACTCACTCTCGACAGAAAAGGTCGCTCAAGACAGGCTTCGTCGCA
>Ga0114922_10002174_pt1 | contig 18497 bp, 12 predicted proteins | sample AartaG_FD_100975 | JGI IMG/M metagenome (GOLD analysis project Ga0114922, IMG submission 100975) | Deep subsurface microbial communities from Aarhus Bay to uncover new lineages of life (NeLLi) - Aarhus_00045 metaG | ecosystem: Environmental > Aquatic > Marine > Oceanic > Sediment | place...
AACACTGGCGCCTGCATCTGCTCAGCTATATCGAAAGCTCTCCAGCCAAACTCGAAACATTCATTAATCGATCCGGGCAGCAAGATGATCTGTTGAGTATCTCCATGTCCCAAGAAATATGTAAAAGTTAGATCGCATTGTGCAGTGCGGGTTGGCAGACCCGTGCTGGGTCCTACTCTTTGCACGTCCCAAACAACTATAGGGACTTCTGCAAAATATGCAAGTCCTGCATATTCCGCCATCAAGCTCAAACCCGGACCGGAAGTGGCTGTCATTGCTCGTAATCCTGACCATCCAGCGCCGATAGCCATGCCAATTGCCGCTAGCTCATCTTCTGCCTGAACAATAGCGAATGTATTTTTATCCTTCTCAACCGGGTCTTTCCGCAGCATCGGTAAAAAGTAACGCAGTGATTGCGGCACACTGGTGGCAGGAGTAATGGGATACCAAGATACGAACTGTACTCCACCATAAATGGCGCCCAGTGCTGCGGCAGTATTGCCATCAGCCATAATATTGCCTTCAGTCGCATTCATCAATTCAACACGATATGGATCCATTTTTTCATAGTGCCCAGCAGCCCACTCGTGTGAAGTATTGACTACTTTGTAATTCATATCAACTGGTTTCACTTTCCCCTTGAAGTGAAATTCTAATGCTTCTAGTATCTTCTCCAAATCTATTCCCAATAATTGCGCAAGTATTCCTACGTAAACCATGTTAGCCACATAATCGCGCAATTTAGGAGGGGCACCAGATTCTCTGGCGAATTTTTTAACGGGCATTGGGTAGACTACTATATCGTCACGATCAACAGGCAGCTTTATATGGTCTGCATACAAAAACGCCCCACCCTGTACTACATCCGCTAAGTCCTGATTAAATGTCTCCGGATTCATAGCGACAACAATGTCATGCTCATCTCGTCGAGCCAGATATCCATCTTTGCTCACCCGGATTGTATACCAGGTCGGCAATCCTTGAATATTGGAAGGGAATATATTTTTACCAGAGACAGGTATGCCCATTCTGAATATTGCCCGTAATAATGTCAAGTTGGAGGTCTGACTTCCTGAACCGTTTACAGTGCCAACAGTAATCGAGAAGTTATTAACTTTGTGTTCTGCATTGGATCTTTGATCAAACCGCTCAATGATTTGATGAGATGTCATATACACTCCCATTCATTTATAATGGATGCTGTTATTTCTTTTTCCGGCTTTTCCTATAATTCTGTCTACCGCGAGGTTTATTATCTTTATGAGTAGATGGGTTTCCGCTTATACCAGAACCCCCCTTATGATTTGAACACGGTTCCTGTGCCATTTTTCGTAATGCCTTTAATTCCTCCCAAGGGTGGATATCTTGATGGGGAAATTCCTGACGGGTTCCGGATTCTAGATCCACAACGACGGTTTCCTTGACAGGATAGATATCAATTACGGTTCCAACGCCGAGAGGAGTGTCAACCTTGGTTTTACGCCGGGGAAGTTTTTTCCGGGCGTCTACATACTGCTGGTACTCATATACGAGGCAGCATCGCAATCGACCACACATACCAGTTATCTCAGTTGGAGATAATGATACTGCTTGTGCCTTTGCCATTTTTATGGAAATTGGGCCGAATTCTTTTAGAAACATAGAACAGCAACGCTTCTCAAGACCGCAAGCCCCCATACCTCCGATTAATCTCGCAGCATCACGTGGTCCAATTTGTCGAAAACCAATTCGGGTGTGTGAATAAGTCCGCTTCATCGCGTTTCGCAACCTGCGTATATCAACTTTACCATCCACCTTTGTAATATACATGAAAGAAAGTCTTGTTCCATCAAAGGCATACTCCGCAGCCACAAACTTCACCCCTTTTAAACCAATCTCCGAAGCCTTTGTACGACATTCTATTAAAGCTTCGAGCTCTTTTTTCTGCCAAACCTGTCGCAATAATAAATCTCGAGGTGTAGCTATATGATGGATCGGTTTCCAATTACTATCGGGAGGTGAAATTGGATTTTCGATGATTGTTACCACTTCACCTAATTGTCGTCCCCGGCTCGTCTCAACAACTGCAAAATCTCCGATATCCAAATCTCGAAAATCACTTGCGTCGAAATTATATATCTTACTTACTTTCTGAAACTGAATTCCAACGATGTAAGGTTCCATACTATTATTCACCATTAATATATCTCATGCTATTTTCATCCAATTAGACGTTCATCCAACCAGATTTATCGGGATAACATCGTTTTGTTGTACCGCCGCCACGCTGATCTTGGCTGCTAAGTCTTCAGTAATTGACCGCAATGAAAGTGATACTGGGGAGTCAGGATCAGTTAGAACTACAGGTTTTCCATCATCTCCACCTTCACGAACTTTCGGATCCAGAGGAACTGCCCCAATGAATGGCACACCTGATTCTTGAGCCAGACGCTCTCCACCCCCACTGCCGAAAACATCCAAGCGCTCACCACCGGGCAATTCAAGGTAACTCATATTTTCTACCACTCCGAAAATATGTACATCCAACTGACGGAACATCTCCAGGCCTCGACGGGCATCATCGATTGACACCTGTTGAGGTAGTGTGACAATCACTCCGCCAGATAATGGCAATGATTGGACAAGGCTCAACGGTGTATCACCTGTCCCAGGAGGCAGGTCAACGATAAGATAATCGAGTTCTCCCCAGTTTACATCCGTAAGAAACTGACGGATTGCAGAATGCAGCATAGGGCCTCGCCAGATCAATGGCTGATCCGGTTTCACCAAGAAACCAATAGACATGATTTTGACATCATAAGCCTCAGCCGGCACCAATTTACTATCAATCGGTGATGGCAAGTGATCAACTCCCATCATAGTAGGAATATTCGGACCGTAAATATCTGCATCCAACAAACCAACCCTGGCACCGCTTTGAGCCAGGACAACTGCTATGTTAACTGCAATCGTACTTTTACCTACACCACCCTTGCCTGACGCAATCGCAATTGCATTTCTTATCGGAAGTTGAAGTAATCCACGTGCTTTTCCATCGCGGGGAACACTTGAATCCATCTCGATTGTTACTTCACTCACTCCTGGGATCGATTGCACTACTTCTTTGGCTTCGCGCTCAATCTGATCCTTCAATGGACATGCAGGAGTAGTCAGCATGATTGTAAAACCGACTCTATTTCCTTCAATCTTCAGGTCTTGAATCATGTTTAATGTTACTAGGTCCTTATGTAATTCCGGATCTTGAACTCTACTTAGGGCAGCTAGGACTGTTTTTTCATTAATTTTTATTACTTTTTCCATATCAACCTTTTTTTCCTTTGAGGAATATTGTTACTATCTGCCTATTATCATGCATCTATCATTCATCTCCGCGAACCAGCTTTAGCTTTTCGGGCGGCTTTGGCAGCTGCTGCCTCCATTCGAGCTTGCTCTTCACGAGTGTAATTGGTTGGTCTAATCTCAGTATAATACGATACTGGTTTTAATAATCGGTCTAAATCATATATATTCTTTGAGTAACGCTCATATACAGACAGCTCGTAATCATGATCCATCTTTATAGCATCAAAGGGACAATATTCAGCGCAGAAACCGCAGTTCATACAGATGTCCACATCGATATTAAATTCCTTTGGCTCTGGTACGGGTCGACCAGTCTGTGGATCATTAGTTCGAACGATCCATATACACTGAGTTGGGCAGACTTTTGCGCAAATACCGCATGAAGTACAGCGTATATTCTTTTCTCCATTTTCTCCCTCTTCATAAATGAGAAAAGGAATAAAACGAAATTCCTCTGGCACCGGTAGCTTCTCTTCAGGATACTGAATTGTAAATACACCGCGGGTATCACTGCTCATTCGCCGCTCAATCCCTTCTTCAGTGTAATACCGCTTACCCAACCACTTTATATCTTCAATATAAGTGTCTACGAAACGCTTAAGAGTAACACCCAGTCCTTTTACTATACCTTGTCCATCCATCATTTAACTCCGCGGCTGTTTTTTCTATCGGTCGGTCTCACCCAAAACTATATCGATTGACCCCAGTATTGCAACAACATCTGCAACCTTGTCGCCCACACACATCTCTTCGAAAGGAGTCAAATTAATAAAAGAAGGAGCGCGTACATGATAACGCCATGGATTTGGCTTTCCATTTGAGATAATGTAAAAACCTAACTCGCCTTTCGGACCCTCAACCCGTCCATAAGCTTCACCTGCTGGAACACGCACCTGGTATTGTGGTTTTCCTTCCTGGATAGGACCATTGGGGATATCATTCACCGCCTGTTGTAGTATGCGTAAGCTCTGACGGATTTCATCAATCCGGATAAGATAGCGATCATAAGTGTCTCCATGATATCGTACAGCAACATCGAAATCAAACCGATTATAGATACTATACGGGTCAGCTCTGCGTATATCATAGGGCACACCCGATGCCCGCAAGACAGGTCCTGCAGCCGAGAAGGCAATTGCCTGTTCTGGTGTAAGTACCCCTATCCCTTCAGAACGAGAGCGGATGATTTCATTGTTGGTCAAATATAGATCTAATTCATCGATCCTACGCGGTAATCTTTCAAAAACCAAACCATGTATCTTTTCAAGGACTCCTTCTGGTAAATCACGTGCCACTCCTCCAAACCTGTAATAATTGCACATCATGCGCGATCCACTAACTGCCTCAAAGACATCAAGGATCAGCTCCCGCTCCTCGAGTGCGTACAAAGATGGAGTGAAAAAGGCGCCCAAATCATTAAGAAACATCCCGATCGCGAAAACATGATTGCTTATACGGGTTAGTTCAGCCATGATCACGCGTAAGTACTCGGCCCGTTCGGGAGGGTTTATTCCCATCAGTTTTTCCACAGCCAGAGCGTAACCAAAGTTATTGCTCATTGATGAAAGGTAATCCAACCGATCAGTAAACGGCATATTCTGGAGGAAGGTGTTTCGTTCGCCAATCTTTTCGTGGCAGCGGTGGAGATAACCCATAACTGGCTTCAGAGACAAAATCGTTTCCCCGTCAAGCTCAACAACAACCCGAAAAACACCATGCGTTGATGGGTGCTGTGGTCCCATATTCACCACTACGGTATCGGTTTGTATGTCACTGTTTTCACCGTGGATTTTGGATCTGGCTAAGCTTGAATACAACAGAGCATCTTTGTCCGGCACCCAGGTCTCGGGGTTAAATCCTTCCGGATAATCAACATTCTTAGCAAATGGGATCTCGTCCTCAGACCGCTGTATCAATCCCTCCGGCCAGCGACTCTTAAACGGTTTCCCTGCTGTTTCAAAATATGGTTCGCTCCAATCCTTACGCAAAGGATGACCAGAGAATCCTTCCCACATCAAGATTCGACGGAGATCTGGATGACCTGCAAATCGAATCCCTAGCAGATCCCAGGCTTCTCTTTCTTGCAAATCCGCCCCCGGATAAACTGGTACCAGGGATGGAACAACAGGATTTACACGCGGCACCTGCACTTTAAAGACCAATCCCGAACCACCAGTGGATTTGAATGCATGATAAACAACTTCTAACATCCCTTCTGGCAGGTAATCCACACCCGTGACAGAGGATAGGTAATCGTATCCCATTTCATTCCGCAGAGTTGTTGCCACATCGAGAAGTTTATCCGCACTAACAATATACCCTTCGTATCCCTTGCGAGTATCTGGACTTACATACTCAGGGAAACGGTTTGTTAGATCATCTTCCAGGAGGAAATTAACAACAGGTGTAGTACTTTGTTCGCTCATTGTCATCTCCCTATGTTTCTTCCCTTTCAGATGGGGACTCGGTTTGCTCAAGTTTTTTCTGGGTGTATGCTTGTATCAACTCTATCTCGCGAGGATCGATAATATCCGGACCGAGAATTGGAATAGGGATTGCCTCGATGGGTTCTTTTTTGTACCAGCGAACTTCCTTGATGGATTGAGTATCAATCTTACGCTGTAATGAAATAAGACCGTGCAACAAAGCTTGAGGTGTAGGCGGGCATCCGGGAATGTATACATCTACAGGAATGTACTTGTCAATCCCTGAGACAACGTTGTATCCTTCTTTAAATGGTCCTCCACCTGATGCGCAGGCTCCCATTGCGACAACATATTTGGGCTCTGGCATCTGATTATACAGTCGGACGATCTGAGGGACCATTTTCTTCGTTACAGTGCCGGAAACGATCATCATATCGGCTTGACGTGGACTGGGGCGCATTACTTCCATTCCAAACCGTGAAAAGTCGTACCGACTGGCAGCCGTACATATCATTTCAATGGCACAACAGGCGAGTCCAAACATGATAGGCCACAGAGATGAACGACGACCCCAGTTATAAATCTTGTCTAGAGTTGTAATGGTTACCTGTCCCTCAATCTCCGGTGGAATATCATATTTAGTCGAATTAATGTTTTCCTGCTTCATGTCACTCATACAGGACAAGCCTCCTCAAACCATTAGTGAAAGATCGCTCAATATAACTCGTCGTTTGCATGTTCTGGACATCACTTGATTCCGGTCATTGAAGCGTCCATAGATAGATAGTATCAAAAGAAACATCTTAAAGGTTTCTATTTGGATAGCGCTCCTGAAGTATAAAAGCCACTGCAAACGTATCTTCCCAAGTGTACATATAGCGCCAATTATACCGCGCATTGAAACTCAGTCAATCGCTATTAACGCAAATATATATTTGCGAATATTGGAATATCAATTATAATCACACTATGAAAACTTCCCGACAACAGCTTTTTGATTACATTAAAAATCATCACATCGTTGTAACTTCTGAAATCAGCAGAGCGTTAAACATGACCGAAGCTAACGCACGCCACCATCTCACTATCCTTCAAAACCAAGGGCTTGTTGAAGTTGTTGGATCACGGCGAACACATGGGAAGGGTCGACCGGCACAACTTTTTCGTATCTCACGACAATCGATGGGGCATAACCTTGACAAATTAGCAGGTGCTCTACTAAATGAAATAATTCATTCCTCAGAGATAAACGCTGAGGATATTCTACGCAACGTAGCCTACATGCTGGTAGACAAACAAATTTACAGAGAGGCTGGAAAGCGATTTACGAGCACATCGGGTGAACATCACGTAAAAAAGCTACATTACACTATAGAATATTTGAATAAACTCAACTACCGCGCCCGTTGGGAAGCCCATTCCGAGGCTCCACGCATTATGCTAGGCTACTGCCCATATGCAGATATTCTCCCTGAACACCCGGAACTATGTTTGCTGGATGGGTATTTATTAGAGGAGCTGCTTGGCGCTCCTGTGACTCAAATATCAAAACTGAGGACCGATGAGCGTGGTATTCCCTCCTGTACATTTCGTGTAGAAATCGTAAACCCGGTTAAATCAAACATCTGATGATCAAATCTCTTTGTTGAATGCCTGTAGCTTTTGATGCCTTTACTCAGGATTTTCTTAATCTCAGGTTAACCTTTTCTTGCAGGCATTTTTGCTATATAATAATATCGGTAGGGTTTATCTGAAGATATCTTCTAGGCGCTGAAAATTATCTGCGGATACAAACCATTCAAAAATAGGTCGGTCTTTACAATCGTTTAAGGGAGCCAGCAAGATGAAAAATTATACCCAAATTAAGAAGCAGAATTCTAAATTGAAGCATGTTATTATTCCAAGCCTCGCTATTCTTATGATCATAATGGTAATGAGTTGTAGTCTTACTCCAACATCATCGGATGATGCCTCTCTCCAACAGACTCAAATGGAGTTAAGTATCCAACAGACCATGATGGCTCAGAAGGCAACTCAGGATTATATGTCTCAACAAGATCAACAGGTTGATCTTGGTTTGCAAGCTACACAAACATCGCTGGCAGCTCAAAATCTCTTAGCTCAACAAGCTATGCAAGCAACAGAAACCGCAGTTGCCGCTGCGCAAGCAGCCCAACTCCAACCTCAAGACACTCAACCACCCGATGTCTCTACAACAGAAGAACCCGCAGCACCCGCTGAAAATTTTGAAACCTTTAAAGATAACGCAAAAATCTTGCTTTTTGAAGATATGGTGAATTTTCCGCAGGTTAGGCGCTATGTGAAGGACGCCCTTGACAATATGGGGCTCGATTATAAGGACGACGGCAGTGCCAAGGGTTGGCTTAAATCTGACCTTCTTGGTGGAAATTGGGATCTGGTCATCATCGCCCTTGAAGTAAGAAGTAATGTTTCGGGTGAATATTTCACATACATCAACCAGGCTTTAGATAATGGGTCCGCTGTTATTTTGGAGATCTGGTACATGGATGCTATATCTAGAGGTGAACTTTCAAAGACCCTCTCCAGATGCGGGGTTGAATTCGAAAAGGACTATTTGAATAAAACCGGTACTGCGAATGATTATCTCCAATGGCCCTTGCCTGGTAAAAGCGGTCATCCCATCTTAAACGAGCCAAACAGCGGAATCCGTTACACCAACGTCTCTATGTTTTGGGAAGGTGACTTGGGAGACTTTATAAAAGTATCCGGCAAAAAGGATGACGCCGAGCTTATTTTAGGAACCATCGCTACCGAGAAGAATTCTCATGGAACTCTGGCAGTATGTGATGATGGTAAGTTCATCATCCAGACTTTCAGTACTCACGATTATGCCATGGAAGAATCGGTGGCATTATGGGAAAATTACATCTATAATACCCTCAAGGCAAAACATATGAACCCGTAGTTTCTGCATATGTAAGGGACAATAATGAGACTTCATCCTGATCATCTCTCTCGCGCCAATCCTTCTGGCAGACAAATATTTTATTTTCTGGGATTGCTGCTAATCGTATTGAGTATAAGCTGCGGCATAACGATCCCTGGCGGCGAGCCGAACATAGAAACTCAGACTGCGTTGTCCATTCAGCAGACAATTTTAGCCAGACAGGCTGAACAGGTAATCATCGAACCAACAAAAGCCAAAGATGGGACAATGCAAGCCCAGGCTGCTCTTGATAAGCTATACCAAGACGCTACTCAAACCGCTCAACAAGCTGGAGAAGTTTCTGATGTTTCGCAAGCGACCCTGGATTCTAAAACTACACATGATGCAGAACAAACAGAAGCGGCAGCCGCTCAGGTTCCCACCGAACAAGCAGCCCCTCCTGAAACAATTGACATATCAACAATGTTGGCTTCAGCCAATATTCTTCTCTTTGAAGATATGGTCAATGACCCCGGTGTCCTGCGTTATTACCGCGACACATTAGAAAGAATGGGTCTTAATTATACAGATGTTGGCAGCGCTAAAGGAAAACTGAAAGCTGAGCTTTACACAGGTGCACCGGATGGAAAACCGTGGGATTTAATCATCCTTGCTTCCGAGTATAAAGGAAGCATTTCAGGAGAGTATTTTAATTATGTGAACGATGCACTCGATAATGGATCTTCAGTGATTCTTGAAACCTGGTATCTAGACAAAGTTCATACAGGGACTGCCAGGTCTATCCTGGTACGCTGTGGAGTAGATTACGAAACCAACTGGATCAGAGTTCCGCCCCAGATGATGTCCTTGTATCCCTTAGAACCGAATCATCCCATTCTTCAAGAACCGAATTCCGGTTTGACCTTTTCGGATACCACCAGTCATTGGGCGTTTGACTATGATGTTGGCGATTATATGAAAATAAGCCAAAAGGGCGATGCAACGTTAGTTTTGGGCACAAGAGCCACTGATAAGAACAACCGAGGTACTGTAACCGTCTGTATTGATGACCGTATGATTTTACAAACGTTTAACTCCCACAATCTAACATTTGATGCAATGAGACCACTGATAGAGAACTACATATATAACGCATTAAAAGCTCGTTTTCTAGAAGCCCAGTAAATGGTCAAATTTCTTTTCAATGCCCCTATTAAATAAATATTGTAATAGGGGCGTTTGATTTAGGAAAAATTGCCTAGTTCCGCCTGATCTCAGTCAAGTGTTTCCCTTATCAAATTAAAATAAGATATAACGAAATCTAATTATTTATCCCAAGAAATTTCTTATGAAAGAATTAGCTGACGACGATATACTTCCCCTATCCCTAAACCATACTTTCTGGACCTGGTCTGCTCAGGCAAAAGTCGCTCCAATTTCAATAAAACGCGCCAAAGGGGTCTATTTCTGGGACGTGGAAGGTAAGCGCTATCTTGATTTCAATTCAATGGTGATGTGCGTAAATATCGGTCACGGTGACGAGCGTGTTATTAATGCGATCATCGAACAAGCCCGCTTATTGCCTTTTGCAGGTCCCTCAATGGCGACTCATCCAAGAGCATTGTTGGGAAAGATGCTTTCGGAAATCACACCTGGGCGCCTTAATCGTTTTCTTTTTACTCTTGGTGGTGCTGACGCAAATGAAAATGCCATCAAACTGGCACGCGCATACACGGGCAGGCATAAAATCCTGGCTCGTTACCGCTCTTACCATGGCGCTACTACAGGCGCAATGGCTCTAACGGGAGACCCAAGGCGACTGGAATGGGAGCCTGATTTAATGCCGGGCGTCGTTCACTTCCTTGACCCCTACCGTTATCGCTCTACATTTCATCGTACCAATCCGAATATCAGTGAAGTAGACTTCGCCCAAGATTATCTAAATCATCTAGAAGAAATCATTTGCTACGAAGGACCTGGAAACATTGCAGCGATATTGATTGAACCTGTAACTGGCACAAACGGGATCATCATACCACCTTCAGGCTATCTTAAGGGCGTTCGAAATCTATGCGACCGCTATGACATACTTCTGATTGCAGATGAGGTGATGAGTGGTTTTGGACGCACCGGAAAGTGGTTCGCTGTTGATCACTGGCAGGTCGAACCTGATTTGATGACCATGGCAAAAGGTCTTACTTCAGGCTACGCTCCGCTTGGGGCAGTAGCTATGAAACCAGAAATCGCCGAATACTTCAACGAGCGAGTCTACCAGGGGGGGCTTACATACAATTCCCATCCCATTTCCTTGTCTGCCGCTATTGCGAATATCAAAGTTCTACACGAAGACAGTCTGGTAGAAAAAGCAGCGGCTATGGGACCAGTTTTTAGACACTTTTTAACCGACCTTGGTGAAAAACACCCCTCTGTTGGAGAGGTGCGTTCAATCGGATTATTTGGGGTTATCGAACTCGTTCGGAATAGGGACAGCAAAGAGCCTATGGCTCCTTATAACCAGTCCAGCCCAGAGATGGACAAACTCCGCCGGTACCTTCTGGACCATGGAGTATATCTATATACGCATTGGCACACTGTGCTGATCATTCCCCCCCTGATTATCTCAAAAGAACAGCTAGCAGAAGGCTTCAATGTGCTAGATTCGGCTCTGGAAATCACCGATGAGGTCGTAAAAAAGTAATACTTTCATCAATTGCTTTGCTAATGGTGTCGATTCTGCTCAAGGTGGAATATGCGTCTGATGATTGCCAACGTAACCGCATAAGTTGAATCCATCCCGTAATAAGAAAGACTACCTGCACCTAAATTCGTACCCTTACTCAGCGGAGTATCCGATGCATAATGTACAATCCCTAAGTCGAAAGGCAGTCCATACATATTGATAATCTCATTGATCGGGTGTCTGGTGGGACGATACATCTCATAAACAGCCGATAAAAAAGGCCCCGCTTCCATCTCTATATCTGTGTAACCCTCACGGTAAAAAACATCCATATAACGAGTATTTTGTAAAAAGGTTCCCCGAACGGTGACAGCTTTCTGGTTATCAAGAACTGTCCCATACACCAAATCAGGAATCACATCAGCCGCATCAAAACAGTTCTGGAATAGATAAGTGTTTTGAGAGTGTTCATCATGCACCACATTGGAGATCATGACATCACCTATCACACCATTTAATGTAGCAGCTTTCCCCATTATATATATCCCCAGTATGGATCCTGCTTGAGATGATGCCTCAGATAAAATATTATACGCAGCCATCCCCAGAGGGTAATCAATATTCAAAATTAATGAATCGCTATTTTTCAGCCAATCTATCGATTCCTCTCCTTCCAACCGGGAATCCATTAACTCTGGATTCAATTTAGATAATTCAATCACCTGAGCTTCGACATTAAAAGAGCGATCGCTAGGTATTCTGTGAATCCCAAGCTCTTTTTCATGTGCTGCCTGCTCAGTAATCAAAGAATGTCCCCCAGATGTTTGCTGGTACTTTTTCATGATGTAATACATAAAATTCTCATAACTGGAATTTACTCGCTGAGCTTGGATATCTTTCCATTCATTCAATAATCCTGCATTTCCCGGAAGTTGTAAGTAGTGGATCAGATCCTCTTGGTGCTGTTTTGCATAGCCTGAGAGAACATTTATGATGCTGTGAATGTTACTTGACACAAAATATACGGGGCTGGTTGCGAGATTAGGGGAAGTGTTAATAATATTATCCCACCAGGCATGGGTTGCGCGCCGGTATTCGCTCAATGACCCACTCAACAATTGAACTCGTAAATCGCACATTGAGGATGCAATTTTTTCCAAATAGGAACCAAAATTTTCATCCCATACGGCATACAGGCGGTCAAAATCCTCCGCAGGAATTTCTAATAACTCCGCTAACAGCGAATAACCGGCTTCGCTCTCACACATCTCTTGCAATGAGGATTTTTCCGGTATGCGCTGTAAGCGATGGTGTAGTTTATTCCATTCAATTTGGAAGGCTGATAATAAAGGAATCATGTCATCAATATCCGAACGGCTGGCAATAAAACATGCCAATGTATCATCTTCATTGAAATAACATCGCCTTCTCCTGGCAACGGCCGAGGTTTCCTCCCAGGAACTAATATCTCCAAACCCTGATCGAGTGAATACATCAATACTCTGCCCAAGGATTACTAATCTAACGTGTGGTATTTGGGGGGGTAATCGCAGCAGGCTGTAAATAAATGCCGACATATCAGGTCGGTCTTCACGTGCCGTCGCGTGGAGCAGAGAATTCATACCAGTATGGACTTCTCCCAAAGTGCGTATTTTAACTTCAGCAGTCGAACGCAATAGAGAATAATATGTCCTTTGATAAAGCTCAACCTCTTCTGATTCAGTACTAGGGATTGTCCTTTCCATTCAGGTACCCAATCTTCCTTCAAAAGATAATATGTCTCTTATTTCAATCTAACTGGCTGGCATGTTCGATCGCTTGTATGATTTTATAGTAGCCTGTACATCGGCACAGGTTACCTGTAATTGCTTGCTGTATCTCCAGGTGGGTAGGATGGGGTTTTTCCTCAAGCAACTTTACACCAGACATAATGAAGCCTGGTGTGCAGTAACCGCATTGAACAGCTCCAGCATCGATAAACGCTTGCTGGACTGGGTGTAGGATGTCATTTGATGCCATTCCTTCTATAGTTAATACTTCAGCACCATGAGCACGCGCCGCCGGTACCAGACAGCTCATCACTGCCTTCCCATCCAGGAACACAGTACAAGCGCCGCATTCACCCTCCGCACAACCTTCCTTTGTTCCGATTAATCCAGCATCCTCGCGTAGCAAACGAAGCAGGGTTTTATTGTGCCCGGCAGAAAATTTATATTCTTTCCCATTAATCCATGTTTTTATTAAAGACCCACCAGTATGAACAGTGCTTTCCTTAAATCGGGGGGATTCATCTTCTGCACGCTGATCCCAGAGCATTACCGGTTTATCGGGAAAGCCCTTTCTCTCCTCTTCCTGTGAAATTGCATGCAGACCACGTTCCACACAAACCCGCACCATTTCATTCCTGTATTCAGCTCCGCTACGAATATCTGCAATCGGCTTTGCATCCATCTTCGCCAATTCAGCGGCATATAAAATGGCATCCTGGTCTAGTCGGCGCCCTTTTAAGTATCTTTCAGGTTGACTGGCGTGTATGATCGTTGGAGCAACTGATCCTAATGTGATAACCACATCCTCAATTTGAGAGTTGGGTCCCTCAGAGCTGGAGCAATCCCTGAAAGTGACAAGCATAGCCGCATTTACAATAGATATAGCTTGAGCGCGTCTTAAGCCGAGCTTGACAAATGCTCCTTTCTGGTTTCTTTTCATGGCAGGAATTGAAATATCGATCAACATTTCCTCCGGTTGCATTACTGTCTTACGCACACCGCGATAAAATTCAGAAAGTGGCACAGTGCGTTCACCTCCTCTGGATTTTAATGTGACCTGGGCTCCCAATGCCATTAAAGGAGGAATTGTATCATTAGCCGGTGACGCCGTAATCAGGTTCCCCGCCACAGTCCCCCGGTTACGAATCTGGGGTGCGCCAACTTCCCAGGCAGCTTGAGCCAGAGGGAACGCTCTCTCCACAATCAGCTTAGACGCCGCACATTGATTATGAGTAACCAGGGGACCCAAATGTATTACTCCATATTCATCGATCTCTATGCGGTCAAGACCTTGAATTCTTGTAACATCAATCAGCGTTTCAATCCCCGAACGAACACCGCGCTCAATTTCCAAAATTAAATCCGTCGCTCCAGCGATTATTCGTGCACCTTCTCCCTGCTCATCCAGAGTTTTTATTACCTCAACGACGCTTGTTGCATTCTGATAACTACGCCACATAGGTCTCTCCATGATTATAATTACCTGCAGTGTGTGAATTTTGAATCGTACTGACTATCTGGTCTGGATTGTCCATCAATAATCGCCTGGTGTGCTTCATTAATGACCCGATTCTCCGATTCACCACCGCCAACCTAGCCCAACGTCTTCCCATCTGGATAGACCAACATCTTGCCTCAGGTACGTCGGGGCGTGGAAACCTTGCTGTGTATAATTGAGAACAGCACTCCAGCTTCATTACGTTCATCAAATTCTGCCCGCGCCTGGTAAATCGACAACGTCTATTCCTCCAGCAAACCAAGAACAGTCGGTAGAAGTTGTTTTTTACGGGATACTAAACCCTGCGCTAATCTTGTCCCATCAGGTTGACGGGGATACGGCAAATCATCTAGAATCAGGGGCGCGTTCACAGATAAAAGTCGGCTGGAATTCCCTACAACATCCGTCACCATCAACATGGAAAAATCTAACCCTCGCTGCTGGCGTAAATTATTTAGAGCCGCCAATAATTCTTCTTGATGCTCTGACAATTGCATTAGATCAGTAACTTCGACCTGAGCAATAGCAAACTTGTACCCACCAGATTCGTACAACTTCAAATCCGTGCTGACAATCTCCATAGGATCACGCCGCGATAATCCAGCACCCGCTTTCAAGACCTGATCCCCAAACGAAGCAATCGTTTCTCCATCCAAAGGTCCGTTGTGGACAAAAGCCCAACGAGACAAACGCTCTGCCGCCAATTGATCACGATCGGTCGCAGTAGGCGACGTAAGGATGAGCGTATCTGAAAGCAAGCCCGCCAAAAGCAAACCTGCGATCTCAGGTGGAGCGCTTAATCCAGCTTCCTCAATTCTTTCTGAGACAAGGGTGCTGGTGCTGCCCACAACATCAACGGAAAAACGTATCGGAATGTGGGTGGACATATGTCCAAGGCGGTGATGATCTAAAATTTCGACCAGTTCAGCTTCTTCGAGTGCTCCAATTGATTGGCTGGGTTCATTATGATCAACCAAAATTACCTGCATGCGGGGAGGGTTTAGGACATCTCGCTGCCTGGTTACACCTAAATAAACACCATTCTTATCGACGATTAAAAATTCATTATGTTCCTCACGTAATATGCGGTTGAGAACATCCCGAATACGAGTTCCGGCTTGGAAGCGAGGGACGTTGGTATCGCAGGCTTCATGACACGGTTGATCTAGCAGTTCAGCTAAACGCATTTCCTGACTGCGTGGATGAGGACCAACATAATTGCTTAAGTAGTTAAACAGACTCAATCCGGTGATCAGACCGCACGGTTTCCCATCTTCGGGGTTCACAATTGGAGCAATACCTCTGGTGCGGCTTAATATCGCCCATGCCTCTCTTATAGGACTAGCAGGAGCAGCCGTGTCGAGACGCCTTGTGACGGCCTCAAAACGCGGTGAGGCATCAGTTAGAAGAACCGGGGCATCAATATCCAGTCGCTTAAGAACCCAAATTGTTTGGGGATTAAGCGCGCCTGCCCGGGCAGCGACAACATCCCCACTATCGCTCTCGTGTAGCAACCAAGCGTAACCTATTGCTGATGCGATCGAATCTGTGTCTGGATTTACATGCCCAACAACATATGTGAGACTCATAGTGATTTTTCTCTTAATTTTCCATTTATCCAGGAGCTATCATACCTTTTCAGTAGAAGGTATAGGTAACACATAGTTGGTAAAAACTCCACTATACCAATGCTTATGAAAACGGTTGAAAAGAGTTTACCATAATGGGAATATCAACCGCCTTCTATTGGATTATTCTGCATGGCTTGCCAAATCTTTTCTGGGGTGATTGGGATGTCATCCACCTGTATACCAAGCGCATCAAGAACGGCATTGCCAACTGCAGGTGCTACTCCATCCATTGGAATCTCAGCCACGGCTTTCACGCCAAATGGATGAGAGGGCTCAAACGTTTCAACAAAAATGGTCTCCAACTCAGGCATTTCATGAGCCTGGAAAATGTGATAATCACGCAGATCGCGTTCGCGCGCCTGTCCTTCATTATCGTAAATCATCTCTTCACAGACTGCATAACCAAGCGCCTGGGTCATGCCCCCTTCAACCTGTCCTGATGCTGTGATAGGGTTGACAATCACACCTGAATCCACCGCCATAACAAGCTTATCTACAACAATTTCACCAGTATCAATATCAACCGTAGCTTCCGCGAACTGTGCAGCAAATGGAGGAGGGGAGACTGGCGACATAAACGAAGCCACACCCATTATTTGTTCCTGGTTTTCATGATGAAGAGCGTTATGCCCAATTTCTGCCAGGGTGAATGAGCGTCCGTCAAGCGCAACGGCTTTCCGATCAGTCAAACAGACATCTTGAGGAGTGATCCTCTCATCCAGATGACCGCCTTGTTCTTCCATTCCGTTTATATCCAAACCATTATCTTCGTTCATCATATTAGCAGCACGAATACGAATACGCTCAGCAACCTGTTGAGCAGCTTTTTCCACTGCAGCGCCTGATACATACGTAGTGCTGGATGCATATGCGCCTTTATCGAAAGGAGTGAAATCGGTATCCGATGAATACACGATGACATCATCTACGGGTACACCCAGGACTTCGGCTGCCATTTGTGCTAAGACTGTATCCGAACCAGTCCCTAAATCAGTCGCTCCAACTAAAAGATTGAAGGAACCATCATCGTTCATCTTGATGCTGGCGCCACCCATATCCAAGTAAGGGATAGCTGTACCCTGCATGACTAATGCAACACCAATTCCACGCCTCAAATGCGGTTTTCCAGGAAGTATCTTCCAACTCGGATTGTTGTACTTTTGATCCCAACCAATTGCCGCTTTCCCCTGCTGTACGCATTGTTCTAGACCACATGTTTCGATTATCTCCGGTTGCGGTTCCCTTCCTTCGCTCCATGCTGTACTGAAAGGATGCAGTTCCCCTGATCTTAATGCGTTCTTCAATCGAAACTCCAGAGGATCCAATTCCAACTCGCGTGAAATTCTCTCCATATGGCGTTCCAGCGGCCAGAAACCTTGTGGGACACCATAACCGCGATATGCTCCTGCTGGTGGATGGTTGGTGTAAACGATATCGGCATGGAAACGAATGTTGGGTGATTTGCGATATGAGCCGTCTCCAACATAGAGCGCCATGGATTTATGACCCGTGTTCCCTGTAACGGTAAGGGCATGACAGCCATAAGCGCCGGTATCAGATAGTACGATCATCTCGTTCGCAGTCATTGTGCCATCTTTTTTAACACCAGTTTTCATGTGTATGCGCATTGGATGCCGTGAACGGGCGGCGATGAACTCTTCTTCGCGTGTGTACTCATAAATGACAGGCCGCCTGGTTGCAATCGTGAGATGCGCCGCTACGTCTTCAGCCAGCACTTCTTGTTTTCCTCCGAAACCCCCACCAATACGCGGCTTTATCACCCGGATGCGTTTGATGGGCAATTCGAGTACAGGGGCTAATTGGCGGCGTACATGGAATGGAACCTGGGTGCTGGTGCAAATAACCAGACGATCGTCCTCATCCCAATATGTGAGCACAACATGCGGTTCTATGTGAGCCTGCTGGACCTTCGGCACCTCGTACTCGGCCTCAATAATGTGATCCGCCTCAGCAAATCCCTTCTTCACATCGCCAATATCGATATGGATTTGAGCTGCCAAGTTCTTCGATGGGTCTGAATCAGCGAAATTTACATACTCCGGCTCGTCATGCAGGATGGGAACTCCCGGTCGCATCGCCTCCGCCGGGTCCAAAAGATGCGAAAGAGGTTCGTACTCGACTTCAATTAATTCTAAGGCCAAATTGGCGATCTCTTCGGTTTCTGCAGCCACGAACGCCACGCGGTCCCCGACAAAACGCACCTTCTCATCCAGGGAGAAAGT
>Ga0114922_10002175_pt1 | contig 18493 bp, 13 predicted proteins | sample AartaG_FD_100975 | JGI IMG/M metagenome (GOLD analysis project Ga0114922, IMG submission 100975) | Deep subsurface microbial communities from Aarhus Bay to uncover new lineages of life (NeLLi) - Aarhus_00045 metaG | ecosystem: Environmental > Aquatic > Marine > Oceanic > Sediment | place...
CGGGCGGCTTCGACCGCGCGGCGATCTTTGTCCGAGAGTTCGACGGGCACGAGAATACGCCGAAACATAATGACCTCCTATCCAGTCCCGAGTTCGGGGGCGAACGCGAGCTGGAATCCGAGCAGCAGGGTGAGGCGGGTGAAGGAGTACTTCGTGTCCTCCGACAGGAGGCCGCTTTCGTCCTCCAGGCCCAGGTCGACCAGCGCGTTGGGTCGGCGCTGGCTCCCGTGGCTGTACATCAGGCCGAGCGTGAAATCGGAGCGGCCGACCGTTGCCTGGACACCGGCCCCCAGGTGGTACAGATCCCAGATCGCGAACGTCGTCTCCGTGGGTATCGGCTCCTTCGCTCCACTGAAGTCGGTGCGGAAGCTCGCGTACGAAGTGAGCTTCTCGTTGAACACGTGTTCCACGCCGATGCCGACGTTGGCCAGGGACTTCATTTCGAGATAGACCGACGGATCCAGCGGCTCTCCGCCCGTCTGGGGCACGAACGGCTCCGCGTCCAGAATTGTCCTGTTATTGCTGGAAAACCACTCCGCGGAGAAGTGAGCCCGAGTAGAAGACGAGAACAGGTAGGCCGCGCCGATCGCGACGGCCCAGGGGGAGTTGAATGTCGAGGGAATGTCCTCCTGGGAATCGACGGCGATGTAGGTCGGGAGGGTCCCATCCGACGCTTCTACCTGTCCGACCACGGAGGTGCTGAGCGTCTCGTCGCCGCTGCCCCACAGTTTCACGCCGGGCGACGTGACCGTGAAGCCGACCGACCACGGTTCACTCTCCCAGCCCAGTCCGATCTTTGGCAGCACCCGCCAGCTGTCGTAGTTGTAGTCCCGCAACCTCGAAACGACGGTCGCTTCGCCCTGGTCCGTCAGTTCCTGAAAACCCACGTTGGAACGGGCCCGCTGAGACCGGACGGACACGAAGGTGGATATCCCGAGCCCGAGCCCGCTGCCCAACGGCTTTGCCCAGGTGAAGCCTGCCCAGTATTCCGACAGTCTCGTCTCGTACCCGAGGTTCCCGGCCAGCAGCTCGAGGTCCGGCGCCTCGACCAGGTCGGGGGCCTCGAGTATCACCTCCTCGTTCAGCCGGATCTCGAAGTCATGCCGATTCATGAACGAGTATGCGAGGCGGGAATCGCCGAGAAACCCGAACCTCAACTCACCTGCGATGAGCGCCGCGATCGCGTCCAGGCGTGACGAGGTGACCCCATCCTCTGGAGCCGCGGGGTTCGTCAGGCTCAGGTGGTCGTAGTTGAATACGTACCCGGTCAGGAATGCTCCTGCGGATTCCAGCAGTGCCAGGCGCCCGGGGTTGTAGTAGACCGCGCTGAGATCCGACGCGCTTCCCACCATGGCGCCGCCCAGCAGCCGGGCCCGGTTTCCATAGTCGTTCGTCCAGTATTGGGCGTCCTGGGCCCGAGCGGGGCCGAACGCGCACAGCACCAGCGCGCAGGCTGCGGCAAGGGTTGAAAGGGACCGATTCGTCATCGAGAAGCCTCGCAGCGACGATGCCTGAGACCGGTATTGACCACCGGTACGACCAACGATCCTAAACTATGGCTCGCAAACGACTCGCGCGACCGACATGGGCTTGGCCGCTATCCCGGCTGCCCCTTAGGTTTCCGTCCATGAACTGGCGCCTTCCGACACCGTCCGTGGCACTCCGCATCGGCCTCGTGTGCGCGGCCTGCCTGTCCGCGCCTCCCGCCGTTACGGCGCAGGACGGCCGGGGAGATGCGGTGCCTGTCCTCTCCGACTCTGCCCTCGTTTCTGTCATCACGGTCCTGCCTGGCGACCGCCTGTACTCGCTGTTCGGACACACGATCATCCGGGTGCAAGACCCCGAAACCGGGCTCGACGTAGGGTTCAACTACGGGACGTTCGACTTCCCGGAGACGCTGCTCGGTGGTGCCGGGTTCGTGGGACGGTTCGCGTACGGAAAGCTGGACTACATGCTGAGCGCATCGAGGGCGCCGCTGGACGCTTCCACGTGGTACTGGAGCCAGGAGGGCCGGGCGTCGATCGAGCAGACTCTGGACCTCAGTCCCAACCAGGTGAACACCCTGTTCGCGTTGCTGGTGGAGAACGCGCGCCCCGAGAATCGGGTCTACCGGTACGACTTCTTCTTCGACAACTGCTCCACCCGGCCGCGGGATGTATTCGAGACGATCCTCGGCCCTGAGCTGACCGTGAATCTGGCGGACCCGGAACGCAGCTTCCGTCAGTTGCTGGATCCGAACCTGGTCGGAAACCCGGGCGTCGACTTCGCGATGGACATCGGGCTCGGACAGCCCTCTGACCGCCAGGCCACGGCGCGAGATGCACTGTTCCTTCCAGAGTACCTGTTGGAGTGGCTCGGGTCGGCCACGATTGGTGCACCCGGTGCCGAGCGACCGCTGGTCAGCCGTACCGACACACTGACCTGGGGTCCGGGCGCGGGTGGGCGGGAGCCCGCAATACCCTGGCCCACGATCGTGGGCTGGATCATCGGGGCCGGGCTGGTACTGGTAACGATTCGAGATCGGAAGGCCGGGCCCGGGGCACGCCGCTGGCTTGACGGAACGCTGTTCGGAGTCGTTGGAATCGCGGGCTTCGTGCTGGCGTTCCTCACCTTCGTGTCACTGCATACGGTGACGAACGGGAACCTGAATCTGATGTGGGCGATCCCGACGCACGTCGTGCCTGCGGTGAGCCTGCTGGCTGGAAGAAACTCACGGTGGCTGCGACCCTACATGCTGGTGGCACTCGCGCTCGCGGTGCTCTTCCTGCTGGGATTACCGGTCTGGCCTCAGGACATTCCCGCGCCGGTCATTCCGTTCGTGATCGGGATCTGCGCCCGTGCCGCTTCGCTGGCATTTCCGCCGTCCACGCCGGGTTCCCAGGCCTCCGAAGGCAGCTCGCGGTAGCCACCACCCTCTCCGTCAGGCAGCACGAACAGCACCGCGAGTCCCTCGCGGTCGGCCAGCGCAATTCCCTCGGCGGGGCCGAGTACGCTCATGCCCGTGGCCCACGCGTCGGCCAGGGTGGCACTGGCGTGGATCACTGTGACCGAGAAGCCCTGCCACGGCACGGGTGATCCGGTCCGCGGATCTACGATATGAGCATATCGCGTCCCGCCGGACTCGTAGAAGTTCCGATAGTCGCCCGACGTGGCGATGGAAGCGTCCAGCAGCGGAATGCTGCGCAGCACGGTCCGTGCGGTCGGATCCGGAGCTTCGATGCCGACGAGCCACGGTGAGTTGTCAGGCTTCCGCCCGCGGGCTCGAACTTCTCCCCCGACTTCGACGGCGAACGCGGCCAGGCCCATCGACGCGAGAGCCTCGGCAGACCGATCCACCCCGTATCCCTTGGCGATCGCCGACAGGTCGATCGAAACCCCGGGGTCCGTCTTCCGCAGCGCCCGTCCGTCATCGCTGATCTGCAGCTTCTCGTAGCCAACGTGGGCCATCACCGCCGGCAATGCCCCTGGGTCTGGCGGCTGGCCCGCTGTTCCGTCCGCCCCGAATCCCCAGAGAGTTACCAGCGGTGCGACGGTCACATCGAACGCGCCGCTGGTCGCCCGGCTCACGGTCCCGGCCCGCCTGACAACATCGACGAACTCGACGGAAACTGGAAACGGCTCGACGGACACTGTGCGATTGAACCGGGAGATCTCGGAGGCGGGGTCCCAGGTGGACATGGACTCGTTTACCCTGTCGAGCCTTGCGACGATCGAGTCCCGGGCCGCCGCGACGAGAGTCGTGGCTCCGGGCGGGACCACGAGCTTCGCCGTCCAGGTCGTTCCCATCGTCGAGCCCGACAGCTCATGCACGACGGCCGGTCGATCGGGATACAGGAACCGCGACACGACCGAGCCGAGCACGAACAGCGCGATGATCCCGGCGATCGCTGCCGCGGTCCGCCAGCCGGATCCGGTCGCGGGGTGATCAGTGTCGCCGGACTTCACTCCTCAACTACCAGCGCGATCTCGTCGGCGGTTCTCTCGTAGGCAACGATCTGGTGACACAACTCGCAGTCGGCCGAGATCTTGGATCCGTCTTCGGCGGTGAACGCAACGTTGTGGCAACGGAAACAGCCGCCGGCCATACCCTTGTGTCCGAGGTGGTCCGGATACGTACCCCACGTGACGTTCATGGCGGGAAACACGTTCGTCGTGAACAGCTCTTGAAGCGTCTCGATCGCCTCCTCAACGCTATGCGACTGTTCGGCGGCGAGAGACGGGAAGGAGCCTGCATAGAATTCACGTATCTGCGTCGCGATTCCTTCCTTCGCCTCGTCGTGCGAAGCGTATTCTACCTTGAGGGCCGCCAGCCCTTCACGACGGATGAACGGCAGATCGCGACTCAACACCCCGAGCCTGAGGGAACCGTCGATCGATTCCTCCGGCGACAGGTAGACATGCGTCGGACGATTGTGGCAATCAATGCAGTCCATCGTACGCACGGACTCGGCAGCCGGGTCGTTCTCCCCGGGCTCGCGGGTGAACACCTTTCGACTACCGTCGGCGTACAGCGTCTCGATCTCTTCGACGAATTCCCGCTTTTCGTCGGACCGGAAGTGGACCTCGAGCGACGGATCGACGTGCCAGTGGACTCCCACCGAGACTCCGAGCTCCTGCCCGCCGCCGACGTTGTTGACGATGATCGTTTGCGTTTCGGTGTTGGCAGAATCACTGCGGAAGCGTGTGATCACCCGCGTGCGGTCGCCGTGGAACCGGGTCGGCCAGTGGCATTCGTTGCAGGTCGTTCGGGCCGGCCGGAGGTCGTGAACGGGAGTGGGGATGGGCCGGCTGTATGAATTGGTGGCCAGGGCGATCACCTGCCTGACGCCCGACAACTTCGCCTGCAGGAAGTTGCTGGCGCCGCCTCCGACGTGGCAGTCGACGCAGTGCACACGGGCGTGTGGAGATCTCTGGTATGCCGTCCACTCCGGCTCCATGACGTGGCAGGTCGTACCACAGAACGCGTTGGAGTCCACGTACTCCACGCCCTTGATCGTCGAAGTGGCCAACAGAACGGCCGCGCCTGCACCGAATGCACCCGCGGTCAGCAGCCAGGTCCGGGTCCTGTCGTCATTCAGGTCGATGATCGGGAACTCGTCCCTCAGTTCGCCGGACGCTTCCGCTGCGACTCTGCGCTTCATCTGCCTCCTGATCCCGATGACGATCAGGACGAGTCCGACGAAGAAGATGGTGGGGAGAACCATGTACGTGATGATCCCCAGGTACGGACTCTCGCTCTCGCCGATCATGTCGTAAGCGAATAGCGTGATCATCAGGAATCCCGCTGCGCCCGCCAGCATCGTACCGAACATCCCGATCGGACTGCGCGTCAGTGATGCGAGAAATCCTCGTATCCGTTCCCTCATGTGAATCTCCCCGGCTCAGTGGCCAGAAATTGCGGCGGATCGCCTCAGTCGCCCAGCGTCGCGACCATAATCGCCTTGATCGAATGCATCCGGTTCTCGGCCTGGTCGAACACGATCGAAGCCCCGGACTCGAACACCTCGTCGGTCACTTCCATCCCTTCAAGGCCGTGCTCGTGGAAGATCTCTTCTCCCACCTTAGTCTTTCTGTCGTGGAAAGCCGGAAGGCAGTGCAGAAATTTAACTTCCGGATTTCCGGTCAATTCGAGAGCCTGCCTGTTCACCTGGTACGGCCGAAGCGTCTCGATCCGCTCGGCCCAGCGCTCCGGTGGCTCGCCCATCGACACCCAGACGTCGGTGTACAGGAAGTCCGCCTCGCTCACTCCCTGCTCGACGCTCTCCGTGAGCTCGAGGCTCGCGCCGCTCGCGCCGGCGATATCCCGGCAACGTCGTACCAGCGCTTCCTCGGGCCACAGGTCGCGCGGCGCGCACAGGCGAACGTCCATTCCGAGCAGCGTCCCACCGACCATCAGCGAGTTGCCGACGTTGTTTCTCGCATCCCCCAGGTAGCAGAACGAGATCTGGTCCGGGTCGCGATCCGAATGCTCCATCATGGTCATCACGTCGGCCACGACCTGGGTCGGGTGAAACTCGTCCGTCAGCCCGTTCCACACTGGTACGCCGGAGTACTCGGCGAGGGTCTCGACCCGGTCCTGGCCGAATCCCCGGTATTCGATCCCGTCGTACATCCGGCCCAGTACCCGCGCGGTATCCGCCACCGATTCCTTGTGCCCGATCTGCGAGCCGGTCGGTCCCAGGTACGTAACGTGAGCGCCCTGGTCATAGGCCGCGACCTCGAACGCACAGCGAGTTCGTGTGGATGTCTTCTCGAAGATCAGGGCAATATTGCGACCCGCCAGCCGCGGCTGCTCCTTGCCTTCCTGTTTCGCTCGCTTGAGCGCGAACGACATGTCCAGCAGGTAGCGGATCTCGTCCGCCGAAAAATCCAGCAACTTCAGAAAGCTGCGTCCCCTGAGATCCATCGACTACCCCTCCTGTGCCGCCGGCTCGACGGCCGTGGCTGCTTTCTTCGTGCCCTTCCGTTCGACCAGCCCCTGGATGATCACATAAAATACGGGGATCAGGAATATTCCGCTCACCGTGGCGATCAACATCCCGAACAACACGGCCGTGCCGAGCGACACGCGACTCGCCGCGCCGGCTCCTGACGCGATCGCCAGCGGGATCACGCCGAGGATGAAGGAAAACGCGGTCATCAGTATCGGTCGGAAGCGCAGCAGGGCCGCCGTCTCGGCCGCCTCGATCACGCCTTTCCCATCCTCCCGCTGCTGCTTGGCGAACTCCACGATCAGGATCGCTGTCTTCGCCGCGAGTCCGATCAGCAGCACGAGTCCGATCTGCGTGTAGATGTTGTTGTCGAGTCCTCTGAGCCCCGTACCCAGAAGTGCCCCCAGGATGGCCATCGGTACACCCATGAGCACGGCCAGAGGAATCAGCCAGCTCTCGTACTGGGCGGCCATGAACAGGAACACGAATACGATGGCCAGGCTGAAGATGATCGGGGCCAGGTTGCCGGCGGCGATCTGCTGGAACGTCACCCCGGACCACTGGTAGCCCATCTGTGGTGGCAAATACTGGCCGGCGAGGGCCTGCATCTCCTTGACTGCCTCTCCGGAAGACTTCCCGGCAGCGGGAACGCCCGTGATCGTCGCCGCCGGGAACATGTTGAAGCGCGTGATCACGTTCGGGCCGACCGTGTCCCGTACCTGCGCCAGCGTCCCCATGGGGATCATGTCCCCCGCCGCATTTCGCACCTCCAGCCGATCGATGTCGGACACCCGCGAGCGGAACTGCTCGTCGGCCTGGACCTGCACCTTCCACGTGCGGCCGAAGATGTTGAAGTCGTTGACATAAGCCGATCCCAGGTTGGCCTGTAGCGTGTTGAATACGCTTTGCAGGGGCACTCCATACGTCTTTACTCGATTCCGGTCCACGTCCACGAACAGTTGCGGCACATTGGCGGTGAAGTTCTGATTGAGCCGGTCCACCACAGGACTCGCGTTGCCGGCCGCGACCATGTCGTTTGCGAAGACCTGTAGCTGCTGAAGACCTATACCTCCACGGTCCTGGAGCTCCAGCGAGAAACCGGTGGCGTTTCCGAGGCCGACGATGGGCGGCGGTCCGAACGCGAACGCCGTCCCCTCCTGCAGCGAGAAGAGGTAACGCTGCATGTTCGCCATCAGCGCCTCGACGTGCTCTTCCTTGCTCCGGTCCGACCAGTTGTCGAGCGTTGCGATTACAGCTCCGAAATTCGACCCCTGCACCGCGTTCAGGAATGAGTAGCCGCCAATCGTGATGTAGTTCTGCACTCCGGACGTGTTATCGAGCACCAGGTTGATTCGATCCATGACTTCTTCAATGCGCTCCATCGAGGCCCCGTCCGGGAGCTCGACGTTCACGAAGAAGTAGCCCTGGTCCTCGTCCGGGATGAATCCGGCGGGGACCAGGTTGAAGCTCAGGAACATCGCGACCATAAGGCCCGCGAACACGACCAGCACCAGCCCCGTTCTGCGAACGAGCCCTTTCACGGCGCTCATGTACTTGTCAGTCGTGACTTCGAAGTACTCGTTGAACTTCGTGAAGAAGCGGCCACGCTTCTCGGGTGAGGGGCGAAGCAGCATGCCGGCCAGGGCAGGGCTGAGCGTCAGCGCGTTGACCGACGAGAACACCGTCGCAATTGAGATCGTGATGGCGAACTGCTGATACAGGCGCCCAGTGAGTCCAGGCATCAGGGCCGTCGGCACGAACACGGCCAGCAGCACCAGGGTCGTCGCGACGATGGCTCCTCCAACCTCTTCCATCGCCTTCGCCGTGGCGGCCTTTGCCTCCATGCCCTCCTCGTCGATCAGGCGCATGGTGTTCTCGACGACCACGATGGCGTCATCCACCACGATGCCGATGGCGAGCACCAGTCCGAACAGAGTCAGGTTGTTGATCGACATCCCGAACAGCTTCATGGCGAAGAAGGTGCCGATCAGGGAGACCGGGATCGTGGCCGAGGGAATGACCGTAGTGCGCCAGTCCTGGAGGAAGATGAACACTGAGAAGATCACCAGCAGAATCGCGATGATCAGGGTCGAAATCACCTCGTCGATCGATGCCTCGATGTACAGGGTCGAGTCGTAGGCGATCACCGATTCGAGACCCTCCGGGAAGTTCTGCTCCAACTCCGCCATGGCCTCTTTGATCCCCTGGGCCACGGCAAGCGCATTCGAACCCGGAAGCTGGTACACGGCGATCGCCACGCTCGGCGCGCCGTCGAGCTGCACGTACCAGGAGTAGTCCTGCGCCCCGAGCTCGACCCGGGCCACGTCGCGCACCCTCACCAGCTCGCCGGCCCCCCCGGCCTTGACGATGATGTCTTCGAACTGCTGAACCGTCTCGAGCCGGCCCAGTGTGGTGATCGTGTACTGGAAGTTGAGGCCCGCCGGGTTCGGTGGCTGCCCAATTGTGCCGGCGGCCACCTGCACGTTCTGCTCCCGCAAGGCGTTGACGACCTCGTCCGACGTGAGGTCGCGGGCCTTCAGCTTGCCCGGATCCAGCCAGATCCGCATTCCGAAGTCCTTGGCCCCCATCGCGGTGACCTTACCGACACCACGGACGCGGGCCAGAACGTCGTTGATCTGGGTGGTGGCGTAGTTGGAGATGAAGATGTCGTCGTACCGCCCGTCCGGAGAGATGAGGTTCACCATCAGGGTGATCTGGGTGGACTGCTTCTCCGTCTTCACCCCCTGGCGCTTCACGTCTTCCGGCAGGAGTGGTTCGGCGATCGACACCCGGTTCTGCGTGAGCACGGCGGCCATGTCCGGATCCGTCCCGATATCAAACGAGACTGTCAGCTCCATGCTGCCGACCGACGTACTCTTTGACTGCATGTAAATCATGTCCTCCACGCCGTTCACTTCCTTCTCGATCGGCGTGGTGACGGTCTGCTCGACCACCTGGGCGCCTGCGCCCGGGAAACTCGTGCTCACGGACACGGTCGGTGGAGTGATGTCCGGCATCGACTCCACCGGAAGGGTCGGGATCGAGATCGTTCCCAGGATGACGATGACGATCGCAATGACCAGCGCGAAGACCGGCCGGTAGATGAAGAAGCGGCTGAACATGGCCTACTCCTCCTCTCCGGGATCTTCTTCGGCGCCACCCTGCAACCGGGACTCGGTGGCGGCCTGGCGCTGCGCCATCTCGTCTTCTGTTCGGGGCGTCACGGGCAGGCCCGGCCGGGCGCGCAGGAGTCCGTTCGAGATGTAGGTCTCTTCTTCCTCGAGACCATCATCGATCACGACCGTGCCGTCGGGCTGAGGCTGGCCGACCGTCACGTAGCGGCGCTCGACGATGTTCTCGTCGCCTACCAGGTACACGTACTTGCCGCCCAGGTCAGTGCCGATGGCGCGTTCGTCCACGAGCAGCCGATCCTCGGCGGCCACCGCCATGACTCGCACCCGGACGAACAGGCCCGGGAAAAGCTGGAGATCGGCGTTCTCGAACACGGCTCGAAGCTCGATCGTGCCGGTGCTCGGATACACTGTATTTCCGATGAAGCTGATGAATCCTTCGTAGGGGAACCGGTCCTCGTCAGCGGCCGTGCCGACCAGGACCTTCACGACAGCTTCCTGGGCCTGCACCGCCTCATCGTCCTGCTCACCGGCGCCTTCGAGACCGTCCATGACCGACTCGTCGCCATGCGCCAGCTCACCTCGCGCGGATTCCATCTGGCGCAGCATCTGGAGGACAACCCATTCGGGCGCGTTGAAGAAGACGTGGATCGGAGCCAGCCGGTTCACCGTCGTAAGGAGAGTCTGGTCGCTGTAACCGACGAGGTTGCCAGGATCCACGAGGCGGCGGCCCACCTGGCCCGTGATCGGCGATCGCACACTCGTGTAGTCGTAGTCGAGCTGGGCCCTGGACAGCCTGGCCTGCGCCCCGAGAACCGCCGCCACTGCGGCGTCCCGCTCCGCTTGAGCTCGATCCAGGTCCTGTCGGCTCACCGCGTCGGTCTCGATCGCGATCTGAATGCGCTCCAGGTTCGACTCCTTGAGCGCCGAGTCCGCGACGGCCGAGCGCAAGAACGCTACCGCTTCGTCGCGCACCGCCTGGTACTGATCCGGCTCGATGACGAACAGGATCTTGCCTTCGTCGACGATGTCGGACGACCCGAACAGCTGCCGCTGCAGCACTCCTCCGACCCGTGCCCGGATCTCGACCGACTCAACGGCCCGCGTGGTCCCGGTAAAGTCGACGAACGGCTGAACCGGTCGCACGACCGGCTGCCGAACCGTGACCTCCGGGGGCTGCCGAATCGGACCGTCATCGCCCCCGCAGCCCGTGATCAGGATTCCTGCCGCAATCACGGTCACGAACAGAATGCCACGCGTATGCATTGAGTAGCTCGCTCGATCTCTGGTGAATTCTGAAGACCTGACGCCCTGGTTCACCGGTCACCTCCAACCGGCGGCGGAGGAGTCTCTCCCTCGGCCGCAGCTGCCGTCACCTCGGCCTTGCTGGGCGACCAGCCGCCGCCCAGAGCCCGGTTGAGACCGATCAGGTTGTTCCGCACCTCGCCCGAGCTCGCCGCCAGCTCGTCCTGCTGCCGGAACAGCGAACGCTGCGAGTCCAGGAAGTTCTGGAAGTTGGTGAGTCCAGATAGGTACTGCGTTTCAACGAGATCGACCGCGCGCTGGGATGCGTTTACTGCCTCCCGCAGCCGGTCGCGTCTCACCTTCTCCTGGCCATATGCCACGAGCGCGTTCTGCACTTCTTCCAGTGCCCGCAGAACGGTCTGCTCGTAGGCCGCGAGCGCCTGTGCCGTGCGCGCTTCCTCGGCCCGAATTCGGTTTCGGATCTTCCCGCCCGTGAAAATCGGCCAGCTGATCTTCGGAACGATGCTCCAGAAGACGCTGCTCCCTTCCGCCAGGTTGTTGAAATCCAGGGCTTCGAGGCCAAGGCTCCCGCCAAGACGCAGCGTCGGGTACAGGTCGGCGGTCGCGATGCCGATTCTCGCACTCTGGGACGCGAGGAGTCGCTCGGCCTGCCGGATATCCGGTCGGCGGCGCAGCAGGTCCGCCGGGATCCCGTAGGCCACCTTGTCGTCGGGCTGTGGAAGGCCGGTGTGCTCCTGCAGCTCGCCGTGCAGAGAACCGGGCGCCTCGCCGAGCAGGACCGCCAGGCGATTGAGCGCCGCCTCGAGACCGATCTCCAGCGCGGGAATCGTCGAGCGGGTCTGGGCCAGGTTCTGCTCCGCCTGCGCGACATCCAGGGCCGAGGTGAGTCCCGCGTTGAACCGGTCATTTGTCAGCTCGAGGCTGTTCTCCTGGGCCGAGACGTTCTGGGTGGCGAAGTCCAGTCGTGTCTGGAATGCCCTTGCGTCCACGTATGCTGCGCCGACCTCTGCGTAGAGGGTGACCAGGACGTCGCGGTAATCCTCCACGGAAGCCTCGAGCTGCGCGTCCGCCGCCTCGACGGTGCGCCGGATGCGCCCGAACAGGTCGATCTCCCAGCTCATGCTGAGCCCGGTGGACCAGGAATCGAACGGCTCGGTGAGCGGCGAGCTGGTTCCGTCGTCCGGTTGACCTACCTGGGCGCCCTGAAGCCCGTTCTCGCTGAGCTTCTGGTAGCTGTAGGCCCCGCCAAGCGCGATGTCGGGCCAGTACTGGCCCGTGGCGACACCGCGAATCGCCCGAGCCTCGGCCACGCGTCCGACGGCCGCCTGAAGATCGAGGTTCCCGAATTCGGATCGCTTGATCAACTCGGTCAGCATTGGATCGTTGAACGAGATCCACCACATCTCGAGGTCGGTGGTATCGGCATCCATCTCCGTCTCGACCGTCGTGCGCCACTGGTCTGGGACAGTCTCGACCGTGAAGTCGGGAGGCTCGTAGTCCGGGCCCACCGTGCATGCGGCAAGTGCCATGGCGAGTGCGAGCAGCGCCGTGCATGCATAGCCCGGGAGGGCCGGATTCACAGCGCCGCGGGTGCCGGGATCAGATCCGGTCATGAATACGACTCCAGAAGAGATTAGGCTCGGTGAGCCGGATCCCCGGAACCTGCTGGAGAACAACGGGGGCGGCAACGGGTTCGAGACGGGCGACTGACGAGCGAAGTAATCAATACAGTCAGAACTTGTATCCCAGCGAAAACGTAAGTCCGTAGTCGTTCGAGCTCGCGTCGGAGCCCGGCGGCTTGCTGTCGAAATCATCCCAGACCCGCAGACCTACAGTGAAGTCCTTGATGATCTCGTACGAGGCCCTGCCATCGAAGTTGAGTCGGATCCGGCCGAGAGCAGTCAGGCTCGCAAACGTCGCCAGGCTGGTGGATACGTCCAGCTTGGGTGTGTGGAATCGGTACGCCTGATACGAGGCTCGACCCAACAATTCAAACGAGTCCGTCACATCGTCCGACGTGGTGTATTTCTCACTCGCCCACGCTCCACCTGCCAGCAGGGTCGCGTAATTTCGGTGTGTGTGAAGCAGGCGGTAGGCGGCGCCACCACCTGCCTGGATCCGGTAATCGAGCTGGATCTCGTTATTCTGCTCGACGGATAAGAACACCTGGACGTCCCAGCGCCCCGGAAGAATCCGTGTGCCGAGGAGCGAGGCGTTGTTCCGTTTGACGTCGTTCGCGCTGTCCTGTTTCTGCATGTAGGTGCTGGCTGACAGCTGGCCTGCCCACTTCGCGCCCCGGTAGTTGACCTGCCCGGAGGCATTCAGCGTGCGCGTGTTGTTCGCCCGGAGCACATCGAATCCCAGGTCGACGTATCCATCGAGCCGGCTCCAGAAGGTCTGCCGGATCGGGACGAGGGTGACGATTCGTCTTAAATCCACCACTAGCGAGTCCGGCAGTACCAGCGTAGCCGTCCTGTCCTCGGGTCCGAGCCCGATCCGTCCATACACACGCTCGCCGGAGTCGAGCTCGAATTCGAAGTACTTGTCGCTCTGCAGGCCGAGCACCCTCTCCCAATCCGCGTACACCGTGCTCATCGCGTCGGTGCTGTACTTCAGCTGGCCTCGATCCAGCTCCTTGATTTCCCCGATGATCACGCCGCCGTTTCGTACGCGAAGCGTGTCCGTCTTCTGAGCGGACGCCGCGGAGGGAAGAAGGCCGGTCACGACCAGCGTGGCAGAAAGGAGCAGGACGGTACCGGGCCCCGATCGACGCGCGACCGGAGCCCGAAACTCAGCAGATCGCCGGGAGTCCCGGCGACATGGAACGGAGCGCGTGCCGCGCCTCACGCCAGATCAGGCGGGCGTGATCGCGGGAGCGAGATAGACGTCCTGGATCAGATTCAGCAGTTGGACACCTTCCTTCATCGGACGCTGGAATGCCTTTCGGCCCGAGATCAGCCCCGTACCACCCGCCCGTTTGTTGATCACGGCGGTGTGGACGGCGTCGCCGAAGTCGTTCTTGCCGGATGCGCCGCCGCTGTTGATCAGGCCGACACGGCCCATGTAGCAGTTGGCTACCTGCCAGCGGCACAGATCGATCGGATGGTCGCTGCCCAGCTTCTCATACATCTGCTTGTCGAACTTCCCGAAGCTGGCACCGCCCTCGTTCATCGCCAGGTAGCCCCCGTTGTTCTCGGGTAGCTTCTGCTTGATGATATCGGCCTGGATCGTCACACCAAGGTGGTTCGCCTGCCCCGTGAGATCGGCGCTCACATGAAAGTCCTTGTCCTTCTTGAACGCCGAATTCCGCAGGTAGCACCACAGCACCGTCGCCATGCCGAGATCGTGCGCCAGCGAGAATGCCTCGGCAACTTCCTGGATCTGCCGGTCGCTCTCGCCCGAGCCGTAGTAGATCGTGGCGCCGACCGCCGCGGCGCCCATCTCGTACGCCCGCTCGACGGTTCCGAACATGATCTGGTCGAACGTGTTCGGGAACGTGAGCAGCTCGTTGTGGTTGAGCTTGACGAGGAACGGAATCCTGTGAGCGTACTGACGCGCGACTGCGCCCAGCACACCGAACGTCGAGGCGACGGCGTTGCAGCCACCCTCGATCGCCAGCTCCACGATCTTCGCCGGGTCGAAGTAGTCGGGATTCTTCGTGAAGCTCGCAACGCCCGAATGCTCGATCCCCTGATCTACAGGGAGGATGGACACGTAACCCGTTCCACCGAGCCGGCCATGCGAGTGTATCCAGGCCAGATTGCCCAGCACCCTGTTGTTTCGATCCGAGGTCGCCCACACCCGGTCGACGAAGTCGGGTCCCGGAATGTGGATCCGGTCCCTCGTGATGCCCGTGCACGTGTGGTCCAGCAACGACTTCGCGTCGTCGCCCAGCAGCTTCAGGATTTCTTCATTCATGGGTCGCATCCGGATGTGTGAAGGTGGTTGTTCGGGGCACGTTCAACTCCCCGGCAAGATGCGATACCGAAACAGGATCCGCAAAGCCGGCCTGACCGCGGCTCAGAGCCACACCGGGTAGGAGAGCATCATCCCGAACGCGCCGGTGAACAGCAGGGTGCCCATGATGAGTATCCCGATCCGAACGTGGTCTTCCTCGAATTTCTCGGAGATCCCGGCGAAGAACAGGACCGACGCGAACACGACGGTGAGCAGCACGTACCGATCGGCCCGCTGGTCGTATTCCCGTGCCAGGGTCCACCGCTCGCTGGAGTCCGCCTCGGCGGCTACCGCGACCGAGTCCTCGATCACCTTGTATTCCGGCAGGATGAATGGGTGTGGCGGTGCGTCCGGGTTGTTCTCCGGATCGGTCGCCAACCAGGCATCGACGGCGTTGCGCATCCCGGGCCTGAATCGCTCGAAGTAGAAGTCCTCCAGCAGTTCGTTGTCGGTGGCGATGGCGCCAATCCACTCCATGAACAGTGCCGCATCGAGCGACCGCCGCTGGGCTGCGAGAGATGCATGGAGCGTCGCCTCCCGTCCGGACCGGGCCGACTCGCCCAGCTGGAAGGACTGCTCGCCTCCCCATTCCGCCGACTGATATGCGCACCACGCCGTGGCGACGGTCGCGATCGACATCAGGAGCGCCGACCAGGTTTCGAGCCGTCGTTCCGTCCGGGACACCTGCTTTGTCATCAGTGCAACTCCGTGTTCATTCCGGGCCCCTGGCAGTTCATTCCCCGCCTCTAGTATTCGACCCGGTCGGTATTCATGTGCCACAACCGGAACGGCTCCCCGGCGCCGTCGACTTCGACCCGATACATGCGGATCCGGCGGTCACCCGGCAGAAGCTTGATCTCGTCATAGATGAACGCGTCGTCGAATCCGGCCGCGGCCGCCTCGTCGCGCTCGTTGGCAAAGTACACGGCGTCAGGCCGCGCCCAGTAGATGGCGCCGAGGCACATTGGACACGGTTCGCTGGACGAATACAGCTCGCAGCCCACGAGCTGGTGCGATCCGAGTGTCGCACACGCATCGCGGATCGCCACCACTTCGGCGTGTGCCGTCGGGTCCTGGCTGGCAGTCACCCGGTTCTTCCCCCGGCCCACGATCTCCCCGTCTCTGACCACGATGGCGCCGAATGGCCCACCATTCTCGCTGACGCTGGCCGCCGCGAGCCGGACGGCCTCGCGCAGAAACCGGTCACGGCTCACCCGGGGCCTTCCACTTCCGGCACGACGGGCACCTGTTCCCCGGGTTCGGCTATTTCCCCCGACAGGGCCGGCAGGACGACCGCCGGAAGGTAGTCGGCGAAGGCCCGGCCATAGATCTCCCACACGGCGATGAACAGGGCCGCGACCACCGGACCGATGATGAATCCGACCGCTCCGAAGTAGAACAGACCCCCCAACGTGCTGATCAGCACCATGAGGTCCGGCATCTTCGTGTCCCGCCCCACGAGGGCGGGCCGAAGAAAGTTGTCTACCGTGCCGACAGCAACCAGGCACCATGCGCCGAGCGCGATCGCGACACCGGTCTTGCCGATCACGAACAGGTAGATAACTGCAGGGGCCCAGACGAGACCGGTTCCGACCGCCGGAATGATCGACAGCACGGCCATGATGGTTCCCCAGAACGCGGCTCCTTCGATCCCGGCGACAGCAAAGCCCGCACCGGCGAGCAGACCCTGAACGATCCCGATCACCAGAGAACCTTTGAGAGTCGCTCGCGTGACCGAGAGAAACTTCTCGACCATCAGGTTCTCGTCTTCCGGCTCGAGCGGAATGTAGTAAAGGATCTTCTCGAGGAGATCTCTGCCCGAGATCAGGAAGTAGAAGAACGCGTAAAGCATGACGAAGCTGCTGAGAAGGAAAGACGCCGTTCCCCTGGTGGCGGCCGCGACGCTGTTGACCAGGAATGAACCTACCATGCCGGCCAGTTCGCTGATCTTGGTCATCAGTTCGTGCTGGTAGGGCTGGAGCCACTCCAGCCGGGGATTGTTCCACAGAATCCGGTCCAGCCGGTCCGGTTGTTCGATCTGCCGCTCGATCCATGGGCCTACCGACTGCGTGACCTCTACCGCCTGCGACACCACGATTCCCAGGAACATCGACAGCGGAATGAACACGACGAGGATCAGCACGATGACCGAAATGAGAGCTGCCAGGGGGCGTCGGCCTCCGACCCACTTCACGAACTTCCGATACATCGGATGGAACATGCCGGCGAAGATCGCTGCCAGCAGTAGCGCTACCGCCATGCGCTTGATCATCCCGAAGAACACGAAACTGATGCCGATCGCCAGCAAAAGGACGAAGAAGTTGCCGAATCGCTCGCGCCGGTAGTCCGTCAAGTCCATCGGTCTCTCGCAGAATGGGGTTCAGGCCTGGTTTGAAGCTCGCAGTCCTACACCGGCGACAGGAAAGGTAGGACTCCGGCAGCCGTCGCGGGAGCCGGGTGTCTCGTTTGCGGATTCGGTGCTGTCAGGTTTGGCACCGGATTGTCCGTCTTCCCCGTGCTCCGTATGATCGTTCGGCCACGCTCCGAGGGCGCGGCTCGATGTATCCGTGGACCAGCGATCGAGAATCCGGACAACGGGAGATCCGATGGACCCTGCGACGGGACAGCCGCGAGACACCTGGGGCTCGAAGGCCGCCTTCATCCTCGCGGCGGCCGGAAGTGCCATCGGACTCGGAAATATCTGGGGCTTTCCAACCGTTGCCGGCCAGAACGGCGGGGCCGCGTTCCTGGCCATCTATCTCGTCGCCGTCGCCTTCATCGGTGCGCCCGTGATGCTGGCCGAGCTGATCGTCGGCCGGAAGACCGGACGGAACCCGGTCGGGGCGTTCAAGGCGCTCGCCCCGCGAACCGCCTGGGTATTCGTCGGTGGCCTGGGCGTGTTCACAGGGCTCGCGATCCTCAGCTTCTATTCGGTGATCGCCGGCTGGACGATGTCGTACATCTTCAAGTCGGCGATCGGCACCTTCGGCCCCGAGGCCGATACGGCGGCAATTTTCGCAGAAGTGGCCGGAAATCCGATCCGGGCGATCGGCTGGCACCTGGGCTTCATGGCAGTCACGATCTACGTCGTGCTCGGCGGCGTGCGGGACGGGATCGAGCGCTGGACGAAGGTGCTGATGCCGGTGCTGTTCGTTCTGCTGGTGGCGCTGGCGGTGCGGGCGGTGACGCTGTCGGGCGCCGCCGAGGGTCTGGAGTTCTACTTCAAGCCGGATTTCAGCAAAGTCACGGGCGGCGTCGTCCTGGCGGCGATCGGGCAGGCGTTCTTCAGCCTCAGCCTCGGCATGGGCGCGATGATCACCTACGGGTCGTACGTGTCGAAGCGTGACGACCTCGTCTCATCTGCCGCATGGGTCACGGCATTCGACACGTCGATCGCCATCCTGGCCGGGCTGATCATCTTCCCCACTCTGTTCCATGCCGGGCTGGAGCCGGGAGTCGGCGGACCGGGAATGGTATTCGTCGTCCTCACCTCGCTGTTGTCCTCGATCCCGCCGGCCCCGTGGGGCGGTATCGTGTTCGGCACCGGGTTCTTCATGCTGCTCGGAATCGCCGCCCTGACCTCGAGCGTGTCTCTACTCGAGGTCCCGACCTCCTGGGCCGTGGACGAGCGCGGCTGGTCCCGGAAGCGCGCCGCGCTGATGCTCGGCGCGATCGCGTTCCTGCTCGGAATTCCGAGCGCCCTGGCGA
>Ga0114922_10002176_pt1 | contig 18483 bp, 16 predicted proteins | sample AartaG_FD_100975 | JGI IMG/M metagenome (GOLD analysis project Ga0114922, IMG submission 100975) | Deep subsurface microbial communities from Aarhus Bay to uncover new lineages of life (NeLLi) - Aarhus_00045 metaG | ecosystem: Environmental > Aquatic > Marine > Oceanic > Sediment | place...
AAGCCAGCTTCTGCTTCCATCCCAGTGGAATATCTTTTACCAGGGTATCAGCAGCATGACCGAGTTTAAGTTGTTGAAGCAGTATGGTGGTTCTTTCTTTAATCTCATTGCGGGACAGGCCGTAAATACCCGCATAGAACCTGATGTTTTCATTAACCTTGAGATCTTCATACAATGAAAATTTCTGGCTCATATAGCCTATGTTCCTCTTGACTCGCTCTCGCTGGGTATATACATTAAATCCTGCAACATTGATGGAGCCGGAAGTAGGGTAGGATAAACCACATAAAATTCTGATGGCAGTGGTCTTTCCAGCTCCATTGGCACCAAGAAAACCAAATATCTCACCGCGATATACATCAAATGTCAGGCTATCATTGGCAACAAAGTTCCCGAATTTCTTTACCATGTTTTTGACTTCTATGATTTTATCCTGGTGAACCATCTGTCCCTGTTTTTTACGTTTTTGCAATTGCGGCAATGAAACAATCTTCTATTGAGGGTTGAATTTGCCTGATATCGACATTTTTATTTCCATTTTTTTCCAGGTATTCAACAACTGTCTTTTCCTGAATATGCTCTCCTGTTGAAAAATGAATGGACTGACCAAAAAGGTATGCCCCGGTTCCATTCTGGTAGTTTCTGAGATCTCTGGTTAATTGATATAAATCATGACCTGAAATGGCAAATAACAACCCATCATAGTTTTTGACGATGTTTTCCGGCTGGTCGATTATCAGAAGTTTTCCCTTGTGCATCAATGCAATTTCATCACATTTTCCTGCTTCATCCATGTAAGGAGTAGATACGATGATGGTCATTCCCGTATCTCGCAGTTCATGAAGCAGCTCCCAGAACTCCTTTCTGGATACTGCATCTACTCCTGTTGTCGGTTCATCAAGAACAAGAATTCGCGGGCGGTGGATGAGTGCGCAGGAAAGTGCCAGTTTTTGTTTCATCCCGCCTGAAAGATGTCCTGCAAGACGTTTTTTGAAGGGTTCAATCTGTGAATAGACACTTCTGATGAAATGGTAGTTTTCGGATATGGTGGTACCAAAAATGGTTGCATAAAAATTCAGGTTTTCTTCCACGGTGAGATCCATATACAATGAAAACCTGCCGGGCATGTATCCGATAAATCCTCTGATTCTTTTATAGTCCCTGACAGTGTCCAGCCCGTCAATCATAATGGTGCCTTTATCCGGGACCATCAATGTAGTAATGATCCTGAAAAGAGTTGTTTTTCCGGCACCGTCAGGTCCTGCAAACCCAAATATACATCTTTCAGGTATGTCAATTGATATGTCATCAAGTGCCAGTGTTTCCCCAAAAGATTTTGAGATGGTTTGAATGTTTACCATGAAACTGTTTTATTTATGGCAATCAAGATAATCCAAGATTTTATTTATGATTAAACCTTACTTCTCCCGGCATTCCTATTTTAATGGTGCCATCATTTTTAACCACCAGCTTAACACCGTAAACCATATTGACTCGTTCTTCCCTGGTCTGGATAATCTTTGGTGTAAATTCCACTTCGGATGAAATCCATGATATTACTCCGTGAAATTCAATTAAATCATTCCTGTTTTTATCAACATATACTTTTGCAGAATCGCCGATCTTCAGTTCTGATAGCTGACTACCGCTGACATATACCAGCAATTCCATCTCATCAAGGTTTGCTACTTTGTAAAGTGACATGCCAGTGGTAACCAGCTCATGATTGTTGGTATATTTTTCAAGGACTATCCCCTTTACAGGATTGATGATCCTGCATTTGCCTAGTTGATTTTCAATAAGATTTAACTGGCTTTCAAGCACTTTTATTTCTGCATCAACTGATAGATACTGAATTTTGATGGACTTATACTGTTTTGCAGCAACGTCAACTTTTCCTTGCATATCTTCATATTGCTGTTCTGTGGCAGCTCCCTGCAGGAATAGCTTTTCGAGTCTCGATTTTTCGCGTTCGAGATTTTTCATTTGTTCAGTCTGCACTTCCAGTTGTGATCTGATAATTTCGTTTTTTGCATCCAGCAATCTTTTACGGGCATGGATTTGATTTTTCTGAAGAACCAGCGATGTTGTGTCAATCATTCCGACCAGCTCACCTTCCTTCAGGTGTTTTCCTTCTTTAATATCAAACATCATCAAATCACCTGTGCTTTGTGCAGAGATGATTATTTCATCTGACTCAAAGTTACCATATGCATCGGCCTTGTCCTTGTTATTTCCGCATGAAAAGGCAACCAGGATGATGGCAGAGAGGATGACCGGCGTTAGGTTTTTGTTCAGTTGCATACTATATGTCCCCCTTTGTTAGCTGATAATTGATAATTGATTGTACCATCATAATCCGGTGTGATTCAAGTTGAAGTCTGGCCTGCAATTCGGCATTTGCTTCCACCAGATATTCTGTTGCTGTGATGGTTCCGTTTTTTAATTGTGAATAGGCACTTTCCTTGATTTTACCTTTTAGTTCCAGAATCTTTTCATCTTTAATGATTGAAGACTGGTAATATTCAATGGTTGCCAGATGGTTTCTCAATGCTATCGAAAGATTCCTGTTAAAGTTTTCCCGGTTCAGGTCAATTGCATCTTTTTGCAGGTTTCCAATTCTTTGTGTATTCCGGTTTTCTCCCCAGTCAATAAGATTCCAGCTTATTCCTGCACCAATGATATAATAGGTATCAAATTCATCATTTAGCATATTTAATCCCGGATTTCCATAGCCTGCCTGGGTAAAGATAAAAAGCCGGGGTCTGTTCATGCATTTGCTTAATGAGGTGTTTTTGTCAATCACTGTTTTCTGGAAATTAAATAATTGTATTTCAGGCCTTTCATCGACACTGTCAAATAATGCAACATTTTCGGGAATTGAAAACTCTGAATCCGGAGAAATCTCCAATCCGGTCATTTTCCCAAGCACATCAACAGCTGCAGCCAGATTGTAATCAAGTTCATCACGTTGTTGTTCGATCTTCAGAATCTCAGATCTCAATATATATTCATTTTCAGGTAATATGACTCCATTTTCAATTGAAACAAGCAACGTTTTCAGTTTTTCAGAAAGTTCAGCAATCATGATAGTGATCAGATCAATGTTCTTCCTGAGGATATGAATACGGAAATATACTGAACTTACCTGTTGTTTAATATTGTGAAAATCGAGCTCAAGCTGTTGCTGCTTAAGGTTTAAATTTGAATTTTCAATTGCCTTGCGATTTTTTGATATTCCTCCGTCAAAAAGTTGTTGATTCATGTCAAGAGCCAGCTTATATTGATCATTGGGAGCAGTGAAAGCACCAAATCCCACTACATCGGACTGATATGTGGCCTGCCCGTTCAGAGTAACATCAGGATACCATGATTTTACAATATTTGATAGATGATAATGATGTATATCAGCATTCAGATCTTTCTGTTTGTACAAAGGATAGTTAACCACTGCCAGTTCAAAACAATCCCACAGACTCACTGTATCAGGTATTTGACCAAACAGCACATGTGGTATAAAAAGCAATATGAATGATATTCGTTTCATTTGTTTATGCTTTTATGGCTCGGATAATAAATTCTGAAACTTCTTTTTTTCGGGAAGCCATGAGATCATTGAAAGCTTTTCTGTTGTTTTCAAAGAATAGTCTTTGCATCAGTGGTCTGGCTGCAAAAGGAAATACACACAGAGAAATTACATTCAGGATCAGGTTTTGTGCTGAGATAGGTTTCAGGTTACCTTTCTTAATTTCTTCATCAATTTGTGAAACGATAAGTTTTGGTTTGATTCCCGCAGATGTCATCAGCTCAACCAGCCTGTCAGGATGTCTGTTTATTTCATGAAGGATAAAAATAGGTACGAACTGATTCTTAAGCAGGAGTGATATGTACTGTTCCACTATCAACTCTATTTTTGCAGAGATTGCTATTTTTGAGTCAAATACTCTTTCAATTTTTGGAATAAATCTTGATATTGCAAATTTAAAAACAGCAGAAAAAAGCCTTTCTTTAGATCGGAAGTAATAATGTAAAAGAGATTTATTAATTTTGGCTTCATCAGCGATTTCCTGCATTCTGGCGCCTTCTAGTCCCTTTTGTATAAATATTTTTTTAGCGGCATCAAGAATTTTTGTCTCGGTATCAGATTGAATTTGTGTCATTTTTAAACCATTTAGTTTAAATAAATGGTATAACTAATTAGTTTAACCAATCAGTCAAATATACAAAAAAATTTCAAAAACAATAACTTTTTAAAAAAAAGATTACAGTAATTTTTAAGGATTTAAAAAAGGGGAAATACAAATTGCTTTCATTCAGCAATTAATAAATCCCCCATAATTCATTATTTGGGTAGATAGCTTACAATAATAAAACACCGACAGGTTAAATATTATAAAAAAACCTGCAGCTTATCTATGAAAAAAAAGCAGGAGGGATCCTGCTTTTTTTATATCTCTTTTTAGCAGTTTATTCAACAACTTCTTCTGCAGGAGCTTCAGCTTCCATAGCTGTATCTTCAACAACTTCTTCAACAACTTCTTCAACCTGTTCTTCCATAACTTCTTCTTCTGCTTCTGCTGGTTGGCTGGCTTGTTTGCAGGAATTTAATGATACAAAACTAAAAAGAGCGATTGATACAAGCAACAAACTTAACTTTTTCATGTTCCTAATTTTTTAATGATTTATTTAAATATACAGGATTTAGCAACAAAAATATAAAACTAATCTTTTAATACAAATTTTTTTTGATCCAATTTACAAACAGATACTTATGTTAACGTACTTTTCGAAAAAATTAAGTTTGATTATACAGGCATTTGAGGATCAAAGTACAAATGAGTTGATATATGATGAAAGTCTTACTAATACTGCATTTCCTGATATTAGTGATGTCATGATTGATACTGAAAATTTGATAATTTATTGGAGTTTAGGGCAGTAAATATTTATATGAAAAAAATTTAGCAATAATTTTATGCTCTGGTAAAAACGAATTCCATATTTTTGTGGTCTATCTGAATGAAAAGATGAAGAAAAATATCCAGCCAGGAAAGACAGATCTTTATTTCAATGCATGGACCAGGAAAAGATTTGCGGTTTTTAACAGCCTAAGAAGAACGATCAAAATTTGTGTGTTACCTCTTATATACTCGATTCTTATTAATAACAAACCCCTGGTAGCTCAGACTGACACCATTTTTATTCCGGAGCAAATTGAGGTTGAAGAAGTGGAAATTATAGGGCAGCGCACACCAGGCGCATCTTCTGATGTTGCCAGAGTGATTGCAGTTATTGACAAAAAGGAATTAGATTATGCGCCTGTACAGACATTAAATGATCTGATAGAATTTCTTCCAAATATAGATCTTCGTCAGCGGGGAAACCTGGCCGTTCAGGCAGATGTTGGAATCAGAGGTGGTTCATTCGATCAGACCCTCATTTTAATTAATGGTATCCCTTTTAACGATCCTCAAACCGGCCATCATAATCTTAACCTGCCTTTTGATTTAACCAGCGTTGATAGAATTGAAATTCTCCAGGGACCCGGATCAAGGATATACGGAGCAAATGCATTCAGTGGTGCGATAAACATCATTACTAAAACAGGTTATATCAATAAGACAGATGTTTCACTGGCAGCCGGGCAAAATAGTTATTTCAAGGCGAGTTTGTCAGCAGGTCATTCTTATAAAAACCTGGCATATTACATCGGATTTACAGGCAGCAGCTCTGCCGGATACACAGATAATACTGATTTTCAAAACTTCAATGCATATTATAGAGGTGATTACATATCACCGATTGGAAAATTTAAGTTTCAGGCAGGATATCTGAACAAAGCATTCGGGGCCAATGGGTTTTATACCCCAAGATATCCTGAACAGTTTGAACAGATAAAAAACAGATTTATTGCATTTTCTTACTCAACCGGGAAATCAGTTAAGACAAAGTTCTTTTTTTCATGGAGAAGGCATCAGGATAGATTTGAGCTTTTCAGGGAAGAAAGATATCATTTTATAAATGGATATTTTGTAAACGGAACTGATACGGCTGCTTTTGGACCGGGCATATACTATTCAGGACACAATTATCACCTGACCAATTCATTTAATACAGGGTTTAACATCATCATTCCCGGTAAATTCGGAAATTCAGCCATTGGTATGGAATATAATACAAACAGAATACGCAGTAACGTTCTGGGAACCTCATTAGATTCACCGGTTGCCGTTCCCGGTGAAGACAGAGGATTGTTTACAAATGGTGCTAAACGTGAGTTATTTAATCTTTATATTGAGTATATTAAAAACTTCGGCTTGATTTATGTTTCAGGAGGAGCTCTTTTAAATACCAGTAATGATTACGGATATAAAGCGTGTTTTGGTGGCGAAATTGGTAAGACGATAAAAAAACATAGCAAACTCTTTTTCTCTGTGAATCAATCACTTCGATTACCTACTTATACTGACTTATATTATAATGGCCCCACCAATGTGGGTAACCTTGATTTAAAACCGGAGAAGGCGACTACTCTTGAAATAGGTCATAGAATATCTGTCAGCTGGATTAAGATTGAGATCTCTGCTTTCGATCGGATTGGTACTAACATGATTGACTGGGTAAAACTTCCTGAAGAGGATAAATACACAACCAGAAACCATACCAGCCTCAATACCTATGGTTTGAATATTGCTTCCGGAATAAATACCGGATCATTATCTGCATTTAACACCTGGATCAGATACATTCATTTGAGCTATAGCTTTATCAATACTGATAAGTACAGCGGGGATTATATTTCTGCATATGCACTGGATTATCTGAAGCATAAACTGGCAGGCAGATTAGACCATCAGATTTACCGTTCGCTTGGTTTGAGCTGGAATTTCACATGGCAGGACAGAAATGGCACCTATACCGACAGAGATGGAATGGAACATGATTACAAGCCTTTTCTGCTGGTAAATGCCAGACTGTACTGGACAACAGGAATTTTGAAGATTTTTCTGGAAACCTCAAACTTATTTGATGTCGAATACCGCGATCTTGGAAGTGTCATTCAACCGGGATTCTGGCTCTTTGCCGGTTTGAATACCAGCCTCAGTTCTTCCGATCCGTATTAATCATATTGTGAATATTGCTATTTCTATGTAAATTGCTGATGAATTATATCCTTGCAGCTTTTACATCTGACTTTCGTCTTTTAATTGAGTAGCATGAATCCAGAGAACGAATGGTACCAGAATCTTCATCAGGATCTGATTGAGAAATGCAAAGTGCAGGATCAGTCTGCACAATTCAAGATATATCAATTGTACTATAGATCAATGTACAATACAAGTCTGCGAATTGTTGGTAATCCTGCAGAAGCAGAGGATATCATGCAGGAAGCATTTCTGGCGGCATTTGCCAAAATAGATACTTATAAGGGCAAAGTTAGTTTTGGTGCATGGATTAGGAGAATCGTAATTAATAAATCAATTGATTCCCATAGAGCCAGAAAGGTAAAATTTGAAGAACTTGATGAGAGTCTGGAAGTATCTGAAGAAGATAATCATGTTGATAACGCTGATATGAAAGTGCTCTTGAAAAAAATAAAAAAGGCAATTGAAATGCTTGCCGATGGATATAGAATAGTATTGTCACTTTATTTGCTCGAGGGATATGATCACGAAGAAATAGGTCAGATACTGAACATCAGTACATCTAGTTCAAGATCACAGTTAGCCAGAGCAAAACAAAAACTGGCGGAATTGTTAAATATGATGAAATGAAACTCTCATCATTGAATAAATAACATAGCTAACTAATATTAAAAACTTTAATAAGCAATTATATCGATGAAGAAGCTTGAAGAAATAATCAGGAACAATGCCGGTGTTTTCGATTCTGAGGAACCTTCTGCAACTCATTTTGAAAAGTTTTTAAAAAAGCTTGATGACAGTCATCGCAATTTGAAGAAAGAAAGATTCATCAGAATCTTAACACATGTGGCATCTGTGGCAGCCATATTTTTGCTGGTTGTTTCGATTATCCTTTTACGACAACAATCTTCGGATGACAATCTGTCACAGAAACTATCGGCAGAAGTCACAGAGATTGAAAACTACTTTCAATATCAGATAGAATCAAATCTAAGGATTTTGAATACCAACCTGGAAAAATGTCCTGTTCAGAAACAGAACCTGCAATCATGTTTCAAAGAACTGGACAAATCTTTCAGGACCATTCAGAATGACTTGAAGGAGAATCCTGATAATGAACTGGTTTTGAATGCTTTGATAAATCATTACCAGACAAAACTGGAAATAATGGAGCAAATAACCAGACAAGCAGATAAAAACTGTATATAAACAAAAAAAATATCAAAAAATGAAAAAGTCTACTTTAAAAAGGTACCTGATGGGGATAATTCTGTCACTCCTTGCAATTTCGGTCATGTCTGCAAAAGATGGAGAATTTACCAAAAAATACAATAAAGAATATGAAGTTAGAAAGGGTACGCAACTTCAGATAGAACACAAATACGGTAGTATTGATATTAAAAACTGGGATAAAAAACTGATTTCAATCGAAGTGGTAATCACTGTAAAAACATCTAATGAAGAAAAGGCACGGAAACTCATTGATCAGATTGAAATTGAATTTTCTGAATCAGGAAATGTCATCAGTGCAAAAACCAGTTTTAATAATGATTTCAGTAAATTCTTCCAGGGTTCCGGTGATAAGCTTGTAGACATATTTTACTCTGTGTATATGCCAAAGGACATTCCATTGAGCCTTTTCAACAAGTATGGTAATGTTTTCATCAACGAACTGACATCTACTTCAAATATTGAAATCAAATACGGTAACCTGAAAGCCAACAGAATTCTTCATAATGATGAAAAGCCTTTGACCCGGGTTACCCTTGCTTATTCCAATGCAAATATTCAGCAATGTTCATGGGTAAAATTTGATATCAAATATTCCAAGGTGGAGATGGATGCTTCAAAGGCACTTGTATTTCTTAGCAGGTATTCAAAGGTATTTATTACCAGAGGCAGTTCACTGGTAACAGAGTCCAAATACGATCAATACCGTCTGGGAAAATTTACCAATCTTGTTGCCACGGCAGGATATTCAAATTTTAAAGCTGAAGAGATCAGCAGTAAGATCATGATGGAAACAAAGTATACTGATCTGAACGTGGATATTGTACCTGCAGGTTTTGAGAGTATCAAAATAAACACTGAGTATGGAAATTACAATGTGATCATTGATCCGGGGGCTTCATACAAACTGGAAGGCTACGCAAAATATGCCCGTATCAACTATCCTGATAATGCAAGGGTTAACCGGTTTAATGAAAACAATGAGCTCAAGGTAGAGGGACGGGTAGGAACGAACCAGAATACAAGCTCTAAGGTAACCATCAATTCAAAGTATGGTAATGTAAGGCTTACCAGATAATAATATCAGTTTTAAATCCTGAAACAGCAGGGCTATATCCTGCTGTTTTTTGCAATAAACCATGGATTCTTTAAGTCTGGTTTATTGTAAACCAGTGAATCACCCGTTACGGCATCGGTAACTGAAAAACCTGATTCCTTCAGCATGGCATGTCCGGCAGCTACATCCCATTCCATTGTTGGAGCAAACCTTGGATATATATCTGCCTTTCCTTCAGCGATCAATCCGAACTTTAACGCACTGCCGGCTGAGATCAATTCTATATTCTGATATCTCTTTTTCAGGATTAAAATATATTTTTCGGTATCAGCAGAGTGAAAACTTCTGCTTGTGATGACAGTAATTTTGTCTCCTGTTGTTTCATAAGGTAATCTGTCAGATTTTTCCTGTAAGGTTTGTAAGCTGTCTGTATTGAAAACATATGATGGCGCAGATTTTGTTTTGAAGACTCCCTGGCCGGGTACAGAGAAATAGAGAATCTGGTTGACCGGCGAATAGATGATGCCTGCAAGTGGATTATTTCTCTGGATCAGGGCAATATTAACACAAAATTCATCATTCTTCTTAAGAAACTCCCTGGTACCATCCAGGGGATCGACAAGCCAGAAATATTCCCAGCTTTTCCTTTGAGAAAACGGAATATTGCTTGCTTCTTCACTTAAAAGTGGTAAACTTCCTGATAAGAGATAATGATCAATGGTTTCATGAGATTTAATATCTGCAACTGTTAAGGGGGATTCATCCTTTTTATAAACAATATTGTACTGATTTGATTCATATACCTTCATAATTTGTATCCCGGCCTTAACAGCAGCCCGGATTGCCATTAACAGCAGCATATTGATTTTCATCTGAAAATATTTTACAGAAAAACAAGGTTAAGAATAAATACTGTAACCAGCATGTAAATGATGGTTAATGGAAAACCTATCTTGAAGAAGTCTTTAAATGAATATCCGCCCGGACCATAAACCATCAGATTTGTCTGGTAGCCGATTGGAGTCATAAAATTAGCAGCTGCTGCGTATGCAACCGTCAGAACGAACGGTAACGGATTTATCTCAAGGTTATTGGCAACTGTCAGTGCAATCGGAAAGATAATACCAACTGCAGCTTTATTGGTTATATAAGCAGCCAGTATGGTTGTAATAAAATAAATACCAAATAAAAGGCCTACTTTACCCAGGGGCATAAAAATATTGATCAGAAAATTTGCAATCAGCACAGCAGCTCCCGATTTTATCATAGCTGTCCCTAGTGCCAGAGACATTACTATGATCATGGCAAGGTTATAATCAATGCTTGAGGGCAGTTCCTTCGGGTGTGAAATCTTCATAGCCATAGAGATAAGCAACAGGATTATCAGTGCCATGAAAAGCGAAATGACATGCATTGCAGACAGAGTGATTGCAAGAAATGTACCACCCAGGAGTGTGGTAATTTTCCACCACTCAAGTTTGGTATAATGTTTAACCTTCGACATGAAATAAAAATCCCTGGAATCTGCAGTACGGCTGTTGAAGTCTACTCCGGCAAACAGCAAAAGCACATCTCCGGCTTTCAGCTCTACATTCCCTACTTTGGTTTCTATACTTTCTCCATTCCTGTGTACAGAAATAATAGCAGCATCATATTTTCCTCTGAAATTAATTTCCTTAACTTGTTTGTTGATCAGTGAAGAATTTTGTGAAACAATGATTTCAACCACTTCGGTACGTTTCATCTTGGACATCATTCCGACCTGTGGCAAAACCAGTCCGGAGCTTGAGCCTATTAATTCGGCAATGTTATCGGTTTCTCCGGCAAACATCAGTACGTCACCCCGCTCCAGGATGATATCTGAAGCAACAGGTGATACCCTGAATGACCTTCTCAGTATTTCAACAAGGTATAGACCTTTAAGTCCTTTTAATCCTGCTTCATCTACAGTTTTACCTATCATGTGCGAATTGTTTCTTACTTTGGCCTCGATGATATACTGACGTAAGGAAACAGCAAACCGTTCATTAATAGGAGCTTTTGAAGGGAGTATGCGTTCACCGACAAGCATCAGGTACAAATATCCGATGACCATCATAGGTATGCCAACCCATATAAAATCAAACATTTGCAGTGATTTCAGTTCAGGTGCGATGGTTTGCTCAACAACCATACCATTGACAATCAGATTGGTTGAGGTACCAATCAGTGTTATCTGTCCGCCCAGTATGGCAGCGAATGACAAAGGGATCAAAAACTTGGAAGGTGAGATGTTGTTGCGCTTGCACCAGCTGTGCACATAGGGCATCATAACAGCCACCAGCGGAGTGTTGTTAAGGAACGCCGAAAAGGTAGAAACCACCAGCATCATCCGGCTTAAAAAGCCTTTGTAGTTTTTGGCCTTTCGAAAGATGCGATCAAAAACAACTTCTATCACCTCTGTTTTCCGGATGATATCTCCAAGCAATAGCAGCATGATGACAACTGCAACCTGTTCATTGGCAAAACCACTGATGATTTCAGAAGGTGTCAGCACACCAAAAAAACCTAAAAAAATGATGGCTATTATAAAGGTAATCGAGGGCCCCAGTAAATCATTGTAAAGAGAAATCAGAATGAAGACAATGACTATAAAAACAAGTATCAAATCGAAACTTACCATATGTGCTAAGGCGTAATTGTTTTACCCGTCGATAAACCAAGTCGGGTTAACCCCGATAAATCGGGATATGCTCTGCTATTAATAAGATTAATGCTGTAATCTTTGAATATAGCAGGTTAAGACTGAACGAAAGTAAAAAATAATATCTCATAAAAAAAATAATTCTTATGGCACTTTCAGGAAAGTTATTTGCCTTTATGTGATGGTATGAAGTTTAATGCAGATGCAGGTCCTAATACATTATAAATCAGATTGGATAATACGGCTGAATCTGCAAATGATATTACAATAGCCCATTACAGGTAAATATCATTATATTTGAATAATTTATGGAAAGATAAATTGGAAACACTTCAGATAAAAAAACCGGTTTGTTTTCTTTTAATCATAATTATCATTCTCATTTCATTTTTTCACCATTCCTCACTCTTTTCTCCATTTTTAAATTCCGATGATGCAGTAATTGCCTTAATGATACACGATTTTCATCTGCCTCAGGACTTGTATTACTGGGGAGCAAACCGGGGTGGAACTTTCATTCCTCTAATTGGACAATTTTTTAATAAAATATTGCATTTTTCTGCCATTTCGTCTGAATCTTTTACCAGGTATTTAATCCTTATTACTGGATACTTCGGTATAATAAGTTTATTTCGGTTTAGATTCTCCAAAATTATTTTTGCTGTTGTATTGTTTTTACCTCCATTGAGAATGATTGATGTTATTAAACTGGGTTTTGGACAACAATATGCATTAATCGGTATTTCCATATTTTTTATAAACAAGGTTTATACTCAATCCATTGAAAAGTACCGTTTGAAGCATCATATATATCTTTTTTTAATCATGATTTTTTTTATTTCATCGATATGGGTTTCAGATTTAGCCTTCGTTACCATTCTTATTATATTAATCGTTCATATCATCTCCTATTTTAGAAAGAATAAAATCATCTTTCATACATCATTTGCCGGACAACCTGAATTGTATTATATAATACTGGGAATGATTGCAGGGGGATTGTTCATCTATTTTGCAAAAAGCAACTCAGTTAGAGTTGAGAACTATTATGGTTTTCTCGATCCTGGAATGGTGGCTGATTCTTTCAGAGTATTTACAAAAACGATAGGTGATCTGTTCTTATTATAAGATTAAGGAGCCTTTCACGAGCTTTTATACATACCTGCTTATGGTTCCTGTATTATTGATGATAATAAATAGACGGAATATCAGATTTACAAATTGTCAATCAAAATGGGTTGCTGTTTTTTTTCTGGATATGGTAATTGTATTTACAATCATATTATCCTCAAAATGGACTAATCTGAATGGAGTACCACGCAGGTATTTTGTATGTAATTACATCTCTTTTTGGATTGTTTTTCTCATCACATTTGAAAGTTTTAAGGAAATAAAATTCCACAGGCCATTGTCCATCTTATTGATGGCAACCGTATTGATAGGGGGCCTGGGGACCATTTATAATTTCAAATACATCTCTCCCAAAAGATTAACACCAACGATTCATATAGTCAGTGAATTTGAAAATCTTGGTAAAATTGGAATCATTTCAGAATATTGGAATTCGTATGTTTCATCTGCATCCAATCCGTCTCAGATAAAAGCAACTCCAAACGATATGAGTGAAGTTCGTAATCAAAACCTTGTTGATTCAGTCTTTGCTCAACCAGATATATATGTTATCAAAGACATGTGGATGAACACATTTCCCGATTCCCTGGAACAATTTGGTTACGTACTGTTGAAATCAGGAGATGAGTTCAGAATTGGGGGATGCCATGTTTGCAAGTATCAAAAAATGAAGCTGAGTAAATATTTTGATCTGGATAAGTTCAAGTATCATTGCGTACAGATATATGATGATAAAAATGAAGATATGGTGAGGTATGTATCTTTTAACTGTGATTCCTGCAAACAGATGCACTTTGTGCATGGACCATATATTCCGATTGGCATTGGCAAATTTACTGCACAATTTTATATGAAGGCATCAAATATTATTTCCGAAGATACTTTTGCAATCCTTGATGTTACAGCAGATTACGGGATGATACAATTAGCATCAAAAATGATAAATCGAACCGATCTTACAGAAGGCAACTTCAATTATGTTGATTTGGATTTTGAAACCATAAAAAGACATCTTAATGTAGAGTTCAGGATATATTATTTAGGTGATGCTGACATCTGTTTCAGCCATGTTCAACTAAAAGAAAAGTAATGGAGCGGCATTGCCACTTATCATTAGATTATTTCACCAATGGCTGGTAGTTAAAAGTAAATTCATCCATATTTGAATTTCCTGCATATATCCGGTATTCTTTAAGTGGAAGTCCGTTATTGTCATATTCAAAAGTGGCATCATATTCGATTGGTCCTCTGCACATGAGCGCATTACTGTAATAGACATATTCCGGATTATTTGCCTGTACCAAATCAACTGGTGTAAAACCTATGAGATATAGTGGATTGAAGGAGTTGTCATATGTGAATTTCTGGTGAATCATAATAAACTCGGAATTTTCATTGGATACCGGATATTCGCGTATTTCTGCGGTGTTGCCTTTGCTATCATAATCGTATATGGCATAATCGGTTTGAACATCGTTAAAATATATCTCAGCCTTTGATATTTTTCCGTTATCATATATAAAAGTTCTCTTCCAGACTTTATCTGTCGCCGGATATTCTTTTGTCAGTGATTTCAGTAATCCATCAGCATCATATTCAAAGGTTTCAATATAGCCGTCATAATGCGTTCCTGCCAGCCTGTTATTTGAATCATAACTGAATGTTGTGCGTGAGTATGTTGTGTCAATGTAATACTGGTCCGACTGAACCAGTCTGTTCAGACTGTCATATGCAAATTCAAGATACTTAGTGTCATTCTGAAGGATAGAGGTAAGCAGGATATGATCATTCAATTGATACTGGTTGAGGTCTGTAATATCTTTTTCGCAGGATATGGCAACACAGCCGGCAATAATTAAAAGAACCAGTTGTTTTCTCTTCATATGCATCTTTTTTTTATAAAGGATGAAATCATATCACAAATGGTTGCGCCGGAAGCAGAAATATTTTTACCGTGGCTATGGAGTTCTGTAAACAAAAAAACACCCGCCGAGGGGTGTTTTTTGTATTCAATGAAAGCACTATACATTTTTAGTTTGATCACCTCATCAGCATCATTTTTCTGGTGATAACCTCTGTATTCGTCGGGGTTGTTATTTCAATCCTGTAGAAGTAAATACCGTTGGTTATCCTGTTGCCTGAATGGTCTGCGGCATTCCAGTCAACCTGGTATAAACCTGCCGGTTGCCTTCTGTTTACCAGTGTTATCACATGCTGACCAACCATGTTATAAACAGACAGCTTAACCTGTGCATCCTCAAATATCTGGTAGTCTATATAGGTGATTTCTGTAAACGGATTGGGAAAATTCTGGTTAAGAACCGAATTCTGATGGACCGGTACCTGTGCTGTTATCGCTTCTGTGATGATATCATCGCGACCCGGAGAACCTCCGGATTCCAAAGAAGCACGCCAATCGAAGGAATTACTCTGACTTCCGGCAGGATTAATTTCTACAGGTACCAGTGTGTTGCCCAGTCCGTCAGCGGAGGCAGGCCATCCTGCACCATCGTTGTAACGGAATGAACACAGGGTATCACCTGCAGAACTGATAACCACTATCTTTTCTCCATTGTTATCCAGTTGTCCGCTGAATTCATCAAAGGGCAAAAATCCATATGTGTCATAAAAATACTCATTGCTGGCAGCCAGCACGATGAATTCGCCTGGTCTGAGGGCTGTCTCGGAGGCAAATTCATATTCAATGCCGTTAACAAATTGAACGCCACCCAGATCCAAAGTTGATGTTCCTGTATTTTTAATTTCAATAAATTCAAATTCTGAGTCGGCAATGGCAACCTGTTCCTGGGGATGATAATGTATTTCGGTTACCTTAATGTCATATAAGTCATCAGGTATCAGAAAGAACCTGTTATTCAAAGCACTCCATTCGCCGTTATAAAAGGTGCGGGCTTTGATATGGCTGGATTCGTTTAAAACGATCTCACCTGAATAGGGGACAGCACTTGCGGAGGTATTTCCTGCCGCTGTCTGATCGCTGGCTGTGAGTGCTGCAGAGATGATAAAGTCAGAACTGGTTAAACTGGTATTAAATCCCTGTATAGTCAGTATATTATCGCCTGCATTCAGATCACTGATAAAATCTGAAATATTAAATGTCTCCAGTGAATCCGCCTCATGACTTCCTGATGATGCCGAATTCCATACCGGAGAAGTGGGCGCATTTGCTTGTGCCACTTTTTCCCCGTTCAGGTAGGCGACAAAACCATCATCATATCTTACATCCAATAAAAGGGAAGTGATGGTTGACAGGTCGTTCGCACTAACAGTAAACGGAATACGCACATAACAGCTGGTATTCGGATTTGTACCTCCGGTATACATATCATTGCTGACATCGAGGGTAATGTAGCTCTCATATCCTGTACCTTGTTCGTAACCAATACCACCGGGTGATCCTAAGCACACCTGCCAGGCAGCATCATCAAAGCTGATATCCGACAGCCATGCACTGCCAATGTCTGATTTGGGGACTAGTACTTTTTTGCTCGTGCTTTCAGATATCAGAATGGTTTCATTGCTTCCCTGCGAAGATTGCCAGATAACCGGATCATTTCCATCGGTTGTATAATAAACCGTGCCCTGGGTTGATGTCATAGATAGTAAATCACCGTCAGATATGGTATTCCGGGTAAACGGACTTCCGTTGATTAAGAAAACAGGAGCATCGATCTGAGGATACAGGCCTGCACTCCTTAACTGACTCATAAATACATCGGTTCGCTGGGGGAAATACGAATTCAGCATATAGGTCTGTTGTGGAAGCCAATGGTCTTCGACGTTGTACAGTTCGAATGGCCCGGAAGTTTGGTAGGGATGAACATCACGACGATAATCGCCCCATCGGGCTGATGCTGCAATAACTGCCTTCTTTATCTGATTTCCTCTATTCATCCAGCGTTCAATATTTGCTTCGGGTGTAAGTGCTCCCCAATTAAACAATTGTTTAGGAAAACGTTTGGAAATAATCTTTTAAATTCTTTATTTTCAAGTAATTGCTGAAATATCCTACTGGGACAACCTTCATTGTTTTCACCCAGATTATTATCATTAATACCTTTTACCATATGCTCTGCATCCCAGCATAAAAACTTAAATCCTTTGCCAGGATTAACCCGGTTTCGCATTGCTGCCCAGTTGTGATGATCCCAATCGGAATTGGCTCCAAAGAAATTAAGCATCATATAATCGGCCAAATTAACCACATCCACCATACTTTCAATTTCGGGAGTCGGAGCTCCATCGGGATTATTCCCCTGAATCCGCTGGTAGTCTTCATTATCTTCCACTCCTTCATTGGCCATTTGCAGGAGTTTTCTCCATGCAATATCATTACCGTCAGCAATTTCATCTCTGTCTTTAATTACATCCCAATCCTCCGGATCGCCACCTAAATGTTTGGCGCCATAATCTTTATCCATTCTTTCCATGGGTTTATAAAGTCCCCAGTAAATTCCATTTATATAGAGATGTGCATAAATGGATTTGCTTGCAGGATGTCCCATATCCCTTTGAGTGTCTTTAGTCCAGATATCCCGTATTTGCTGTGAAATTACTCTTTGATCATGGGAATGATGATTCCATGAATTACAAAACCCGGCCCGTATAACAAGCTTATTGTTGTCTCCTTTTTCTTCTTCTTCTCCAAAGAAGGGATGTTCGAGCTTTGAGGGACCATACTCACTTTTAAATCCTATCAAAAATGAGTGCTTTGCCGATTTTTCAGGTAAACGACTATGTCCTCCATGTAATTTCATTCCGCAGTTTACTTGCACCGATGCAGAAGAATTGGGATCAAAAAACTCAAATGAGGCAGGTCTTTCCCATCCACGTCCAAATGTTCCATCGACCGGGGCACCTGTATAGATATATATACCACCTGTTACTGAATCGAGGTCATGTGAAAAGAAATTGCCTATATCGGAAACCAGCGATACGGTCGGGATATCCAATAGTGCTTCTTTACAGGAAATAGCAAAATCTGTATCAGCCATCAACTCAGGATCCATTTCATAATCGGCAATTGCATTTCCCGTAATACGTGCATAAGGTCCCCACATAGCGGGATACCCTTCGGGATTGTTCGGCTGACGTATGACATCATCCGGAAAAAGATATGTCTGTGTGACAACTTTACTTGTTGCTTCGCCTTCGATGACACACACAGCACGGATAATGGATGTCGTTGAGATTGCAAAAGGTGCTGTATACAAAGT
>Ga0114922_10002177_pt1 | contig 18480 bp, 7 predicted proteins | sample AartaG_FD_100975 | JGI IMG/M metagenome (GOLD analysis project Ga0114922, IMG submission 100975) | Deep subsurface microbial communities from Aarhus Bay to uncover new lineages of life (NeLLi) - Aarhus_00045 metaG | ecosystem: Environmental > Aquatic > Marine > Oceanic > Sediment | place: Aarhus...
TGTATCTCCTTTTTGAGAATGAACTGTTTCAGGTCGAGCTTGTACAATATAAACTTTCCCGTCGTTACCTAATGCCCATTCAATATCCATACGCAAACCATAGTGTTCTCGTATCTTGATTGCATATTCTGCTAACACTCTAATTTCATCCTCAGATAAGCAAAATTGCTTTTGTCTTTCTAATTCCACTGGTAAAGTTATAGTTCCTCCTTTTTCTGAGTCAAATATCATCATTTGTTCTTTTTTAACCAACTCGCGACTTATTATCTGTAACTTAGGACCGTGTTTGAAAACAATAAATTCGTCTCCTTTCTCTGCTCCTTGAACGATAAGTTCTCCAAGACCAAAAGTTCCTCGAATCACAATTACATTTGGATTTCCCGAGTCTGGATCTTCAGTAAACATAACACCTGATGATTTTACTCCTATTAACCCTCCAGCAATCTCTTGCACACCCACGCTTAGTTTGACGGTAAAATGATCAAAACCAGCTCTTTCACGATACATTGTAGCTCGTGTTGTAAAAATTGAAGCCATATCTTTAAGAATATACTCTAAAATCTGAGCTTCCCCCGAGATATTTAAGTGTGTGTCCTGCTGTCCCGCAAAAGAAGCGTCTGGAAGATCTTCAGCAGTAGCAGAACTTCTAATTGCAAAGGTAGTTTCACCTCCAATTCGTCTTATTAAAATGCGATATGCTTCTAATATCTCATCGGCTAAGCTGTCGGGAATTTTTGCCTGTTCAATTACATAACGAATGTCAGCGCAGAATTTATCGACTTTCTGAATTGATTTAATGTCCTCATTTTTCAGTTCCTCCGCTATCTTGTCAATATCTCGTTTAATATAATCTTTTAATGATATCTCTTCGTCTTTAATCCTAAAATAATTTGTCTCTAAAATGTAATCATAGGCATTAGCTGTAACTGCAAATCCTAACGGTACGGGGATACCAAAAGAAAGCAGTTCTCCTAAAGAAGCGTTTTTACCTCCCACAATAGCCACATCATTCGATCTAACATCGTCGAAAAATTTAATGTAGCGAAACCTTGGTTTTTCTTCCTCCATCGCAAAATCACTGAAAAATAATTTTTCTATTACTTTTTTTTCTTAAGTTTTTGATGCTTAATAAAATTATTACTAAGTAATATAGATCAACAAATATAGAACTTTTACAGATTACCTTACTTAGTAATTAATCAATGATGCCTATTGATTTTCTACTATTAGCAATTGAATTAACATAAAAATCCATAATCCAAAAATTAGATTTTCTTGCTAAAAAGTTGTATCTTCTTTTTTCAAAAAAAAAAAAAATAATTAAAATCTATAATTTTGACGAATCTTTTACTAAGCCTCCTTGATAAAGGAATATAGTCTATTCATTACTAACCTTTTATTTGCTTTTTCAATTTTACCAATACTGGGAGTATTTTGACAACCTCCATAGCAGGAGTGGATCTCATAAATTTAATAAAACCGGGTTTAGCAATTCTCCACATGTTAGTATTCTTCGCAAGTGCTTCTTCACTGTCAGCTTCATCTATAGCAATACCCCAATAATCTGATGTACTAATATAAAAGGCGTGTGCAGTGACTCCTTCAGCGGGGTAGATTTTTTTCCTTATTAGCTCTTGTGCAATTTCAGCTAATTCTGCCGGATCAAAATCAGGATTTATCTCCCAATACGTAATAAACATCATTTTTTTTACCACCTTTATAATTTGATTTTTTAATTAATTTTTTTGATTAGATTTCAATACAATTTACAAATTTGTATACAATAATTTAAAATTTTACTATCCTTAAAAAAAAAGTAAATAATTTCTACACTACTTAATTGGCAGATGGAGAAGAGGACTATCTATTTATGCAAATCTTGGATATCTAGTATATTTTTAATAACAAAATTAGCACAAATATTAAATAGTCGCTCAACAAATTTGTATATATTTATACTTGAGGTTTAAAAATGAAATCTAAAATAAGAAAAAAAGTAACTAAGCTTGGACTGAGAGGCCTTTTTGCTTTTGTAATTCTCATTATTCTCACTTTACCATCGTTTTTTATCTGGAATCTTCCTCTAAACAATAGATTAGGAGAATTAAAGGACTTGGAATCCAAACTTCGAGTTAAATCTTCGGTAATTCAACTTGCATCTTTTTATATTGACGATACAAATCCATCCAATAATTGGGAGGCTTTTGCTGCTTACCACATTGGAGATTTTTGGTTTACAGATGCTACAGGAACAGAATTTGATCCGTACATAATTGGAAATATTACTACAACCATACGTGTAGATCATATTACTATCATAAACTCTGAAGCTCATTTTATCATCTTAAATTTTGAAGTTACTAATTGGAATTACTTAAGTCAAGGATTATACATGCAAAATGTTAGCAATGGACGAATTATGAATAGCAATTTTACTAACTATCTAGGAATGAGTGTGACAGACACTAATAGCAGCTTTATTACGGGAAATACTTTTAGTCGTTGCGAAACTAATGGAATTAATTTATTTAATAGTCATAACAATACCCTATTTAATAATACTTTTGACAGTAATCTTGACAATGGTTTATATATACATCACTCCAATGATAACACTATCAGGAGTAATACCTTTAAAAATCATGGTCATCTTAACTATGATGGAAGTCGTGTAGAGGATGGAGCAGGAATAATAGTACGTTTTGATAGTTATTATAATAAAATTGCAGAAAATATTTTCACAAATAATATGCTTTGTGGGTTAGAATTAGAGCTTGATAGTGGAAACACAACCGTCACAGACAATGAATTTGACAATAATGATATGTGTGCTATCATTCTAAGCGATACCACGAATAATACCATTAGAGATAACATTATGACTAATAATGGTATACTTTTTGATGGAATATGGGATAATATAGCGTCAACCGAAATTAGTTCTACAAATTTGGTAGATAATAAATCTGTTTATTTCTATAATAATAAAAGTAATATAGCCCCGATTTTTTTTCTTTTAGCCGGGCAAGTTTTCTTGATAAATTGTAGTAATTCAGTAATACCTTCACTATCATTAAATCCGGGTTCCGTTGGCTTTACACTAATCCATTGCAAAAACATTACACTTTTAAATTGTAAAGCTTCAAACAATAAATTGCTTGGAATTCATTTAATTGAGTGTACGAATATTACTATTTCGGGATGCATCACAAATAATAACGGTGACTGTGGGATATTACTTGAAGATTGCAATAACACTAAGATTTTAGATAGTGAGGCTAGTTACAACGATATCTTAATAAGATACTGGGCCGGATATAATTATTACGGCCAACAAATAGGATGTGGAATCGCTTTAGAAAATGGGATCGATAATCTGATTACTGAAAGTCACATACAATCCAATAATGTGAGTGGAATTTTCTTAGAATCCAGCCATCAAACCAACATTTCTAAAAATGTTTTTACTGATAATAAGCTATACATAATTAGCCATCATAATGTAATTTCTGAAAATTATTTCGAAAACAGGATAAGTGTTCTCGAGTTCTATCATGCTTCTTATAACCTGATAACTAAAAACAATTTTAACAAGGTTCGTGATGCCATTCAACTAAGCGAGAGTGCTCATAATGATATCATTGAAAATAAAATTGTTGGAGATGGAGGTATTGGAATCGAATTTAGAACTAGTAGCTATAATAATATCATAAGAAATAAGATTTCTGGCGTCGAAAAATGTTTTTTAGAATATATGGATAGCGAGTCAAATGTTTTTACGGATAATGAATGTGAGGATATACCGTTTAAGATAATAGTTATCACTTTTATTATTGTTCTTATTGGGGTTACTGCAGTATTAATTATTCTAGCGATTGTTTTTATTAGAAGAAGAAAACGAAGGAAAAGTTAAGAAAAATTATTCCTCTTTTTTTATTTTTATCAAATTAATTTAAACTCTAAATTTTTTCACTAATAGTTAAGTTCTGTCCGTTTACTATTTTATGAATATATTTAAATAGAAGATCGATATAATTCAATATTGTGAAATCTATTGAAAAAAGTAAGAAAAATCCATTTAAAGGCATAGCTGTATCAAAAAGAGCGTGGATCGCTCTTATAGCCATAGTTTTAGGGAGTACATCCTTAACCCTTAGTTTAGTCTTATTTAATCCATTTGTTGTTGAAAGTGAAGCTAGTAGAGTTGAATCCCTATTCTCTACTATATTACTAGATGTTAAAACACAAACTGAAAGCGACTTTAGGTTGTTATTAGATGATATAAGGGACGATGAATTAGGTGAATTATTAATGGGAAAGATGCCTACTTCTGAAGAAATTTTCTTTTCAGAATGGGCAAATGACTGGTTTCCTGCAATTGATATCCCTGTTTATGGCCCTATCATAGAAGAATTCGGAGCGGAAATGGTAGGGAATATAGATTATGATGGTATCGATCCTACAGCAGATTTAAATATTTCATCAAATTCCAGTCCTTCTGATTTGACTTTAATGCAGTGTAAGGCCCTATGGAATCGAAATACAAAAAATTCACTTGTGTCTCAAAATTCCAACATTTGGTTTCAAGCTATGTTAGGCAACCTCAATTCTCAGTTAACCTTACAAACTAATTTCGATTTAACTAAAAGGCAATTAGATCTTATACGTATATGGATAAATGTTAGTAGTTCTGGTTGGATGAAAAATATCGCTCATCGTTATGACTTGAAACCAACATTATTTACAATTTTTATAATAGCTGGATCTAGTTTAACAGGCTTCGGATTAATTATATTGTGGAAGTTGCGTAAGGAGATTAAAACCAATGGATTAGGTATTTTTAAGAAAAAAGAGTCTTAACACTGTAAGTAACTCAAACATGAAGGATATTATACTAAATTATCTAAAATCAAAAAAATAATAAAAATATTATTTTATAGTGTAAACAGTAAAAGATGTGAGAAAATTGATAAAAAAAGATAAAAGGAATATGATTAAAGCTTTAGCGCTAGTAGTTATGATTTTAATCGCTGATTTCTTTACTATTATGAATATGTCGCTTGGTGATACTGATTTAACTAATTTTAGGTGCGATATTGAGATGGTTGATTTTAAAAAATACAAAGCTGATGTTCATGTCCCTATCAATTTTACATTTAACAGACAAGACGCTGCTAATGTATTTGCCATAATGGGTGATGGAAATGTTCTTTGGGATATTTCGGGTACAAATTTCTCATATAATTATTCAATGGAAGGAATATATAATATCACCTTGTGGGCGCAAATTCCTGGTTTGGATTCGGAATGGATAATAGTTGAGATAGTTAATGACCCCCCTGCCTTTGACATCGGAATTGCCCCTATAGAATATTATCCTGCAACATTTGATTTTGAAGATGATGAACTTAGTGGCATTCCACATGACTGGGACGTATATGATAATGATATCCCTATACATTTAATTAAATATACTCAAATTACACAAGGACAGAATGTGAGTGGAAGTTATCAAGATTTGAAATATCTAGATGGAAATAATTGGATTATCCGAACTAATCAAATTTGGCCTTACAGTGATATTGAGATTGATGTCAACTTTATGAGTGTAATGGATAATTTAATTCCAGGAACATTTAAGTTGTACTTTCAAGCCAACACATCTATGATTTTTCGGGAATATCGTGGAGGTGGCGATTACAGAAAAGTATTTGAAGGAGATTCAGCGTTTGGAAATATCATTACAATTAATTCACCCTTTCTCTATTTAGTAACTAGTTTAGAAGATATTTTTCAAAGCATTGAAATTGATTGGCTAATGCTTGTTGCATTTGATAATGGAGTGGAAGTAACCAAAGATGTAAACGATCATGGTAAAATAGCTCAAATTACTTTGGGGAATTCTTCAACTCTTTGCGGAATTAGACAAAACTTTCCATCGCAAAATTATGGTACAATTGAACTATGGTATAAAGCTTTAGAAACAAAATTAGGTGGGAGAATTTCTTCACAATTACACTTTGTTAATTTAACTCAAAAAGAAAACAGTTGGTTCTTAGGTTTGACCAACATTACTTCTGAAATTGGCATCAAACCAGTACCCTATACTTGGTACCATATTAAAATTGATTGGAGAAATAGTATTTCTTCACCATATCAAGGTCTCAATTCAGGAAATTATAAGATTTTCATCAATGGTAATCCGTCTAATCAATATTCCTTGAATTCAGGGGCTTCAGGAATATCTTCACTTAATATTGAAACTAATACGACAATTTTTATTGATGCTGTGGGGTATACATGGGAGGGGTACACAATTGGTGAAAATCTAATTTCAATCTATCCAGAAAATATATACGAAGACCAAGAAATAACTTTTAGCGTCGTAAATCTAGAAGAATCTAAGCTTGATAGAAAAGGATTCAGTTTTAATTCAGAGGTTCCAATTTCTGGAAATTATAGTTATTTATGGGATTTTGCTACCGGAAATTGCTCAAGCGATGAATCGCCCACTTATACGTTTTCAAAAGCAGGAGAATATCCCGTCAGACTAACTCTTATAGATGACCAAGGAGCAATGACTACTAAAGTCAGAATGATTACTATTAAAAATAAGCAACCAGAAACATCAATATGGCATAGGATTAATTTTGATACAACTTATGACTTTAAACATGATCTTTCAGGAAAGCCTCCTGCAGGTTGGACAACGGCAGGTAACATAGAAGTTATAGATTATTTAGGTAGGTTTTCTAAAGTCGTTGAAATGGACACTACTGCTGGAGGATTTGGATCTATGAATATTAAGGAGCAACTCTGGACTTTACACAATTCAATAGAATTTTGGGTTTATTTTTCAGATGCGAGCACGGATAACTTTTACTTTAGAGCTGGTCCTCAAATTGTCTTAAATCCTAAAGAAGAGATTCGATTTGGTTTATTCGATGGTGTATGGAAATACTACTATACCTGGGAAGATCCAGTTTTAGGTACGCAATATGATTATGCAGAAATCATCGAACTTGATAGTCCCCAAAGTGAAGAATGGATACATGTTAGATTTCAAGTAGATGACGATAATTTAAAGTGGAGAATATTTATCAATAACGTTGTTTCACAATATTACGATTATGTTGGAGCTTTCTACATTTATGATATTGGCCTATTTACTGAGTCAGGGTCGCATGTTTTTTTTGATTCGTTTGGATTTGAAAGTGACCCAGATTATACTATTGGTGATAATAATCCCCCTCAATTAGATACCTATTACGCATCTTGGGATTTTAGGTATTATCCCAACGGACCGATATTATTTGATAATGACAAGAAATTATCAACATTGGGTCCATGGACTTTTACTTCATATGGATTTGAAAAAATTGCTGATAATTGTTCAGCTAATATACTGTCTGAATTAGATGATCATTATAAAATCCTTGAACTTCAAGATAATAACGATAGCGATGTAGTTGCAGCGAGTTTTTTAGATCTTACAAAACCAACATACGGGACAATAGAATTTTGGTTGAGGACAACTGATGTTTCCCAAGGTTTATTCATGACTTTTGGTTATGAAGTCTTTAGATCAGGAATTTCTATTAACTCTGATGGCGGTTGGAACTATAACGATGGAAATAAAGAAATAGCTATAGATGACGTACCCCAATTGCAAGACGATACATGGCACCACATTCGCATTGATTTTGACAGCAGAACTAATGGAGGATATTTAGGTCTAGGGGCTAGTCAATTTTATTTTTGGGTAGATAATATTTTTTCAGGACTTGGCCCATTTAATTTTGATGATGATATCTCCAATTTAAAATGGAATATTTGGAGTACTGCTGAAGAAGGGAAGGATTATTCGATTTATTTAGATGCTATAGGAGTATCGTGGGATGCTTCTTATGAAATTGGTCAAAATTTAAATCCAAAGGAAGCAATTTATGCAGAGACAGAAATAATTTTCACTGCGGATTCCTTTGATACAATATCGGATAAAAAAAGTCTTCGATATTTTTGGAATTTTGGTGATAATCAAAGTGCTTTTGGTAAAACAATTTTACATCGTTATGGAAGACCAGGGAAGTACAAAGTGCAGTTAATAACTATCGATGATAATGGATTATACAAGATTGATGAAAAATATGTATGGATTGATAATATTGATCCAACAATAGACATTTTTAAATTAAGTTGCGGAATTTCTTATGACTTTGCAAACGACATTGTAGGTGAAATTCCAAGCGGTTGGTATCCTAGTAACTTTGAAGATGTTTTCGGGAAGATAACTCAAGTCGTGAGTCAAGTTGATGGATTTGATAAGCCAGTTCAGATTGGTATGGGGCCGTTTGTTGGAGGTATTTGGTTAAGTAACGGTACGGGTGCACCTGTATCAAGTTTTCCAGGGGATTTAAACGAAACTTACGGAACAGTTGAGTTTTGGCTTTATACTAATGATACAAGCCAATCTGTAATAAATTTTCAACTTTATGAGAATCAAAATGGTGACGGTCTCGTTGTTAGATGGAATTCTACTCATTGGATTCAATTAGATTACTCAGAATTCAATCATATTAATTTAAAATTTTCAGATTCCTGGGAACTCAAAGATAATACTTGGACTCACTTCAGGATTGATTTTTGTTGTGACGATTCTTATTACATGGGTCTCGAAAATGGTACTTACGTAATTTATGCTAATGGTCATTCTTCTCAAGTGTTACCAATTTGTACTGATTTAAGTCGTTTCGGAGAAAGAGAATCTATTACCAATTTTGGAGTTTATACAATGAATCCTTCAATTTCTGAGCTTCGAGGAGGTGTTTTTGTTGATAACTTTGGATTTTCATGGGATCCCTATTACAATCTAGGAGATAACCTAAATTTAGATCGGATAATACAATTCAATGAGGGAGAGACATTAATTCTTGAGTGTATGTCGTATGATACTTACATAGATTATCAGCAACTTTCTTACTTTTGGGGTGATTCAAGTACTAATATTGAAGATTGGATAGATATGGGTTGGAGTCACTCTTATTTATTCCCGGACGATACTTACGGAGACGACAGGGAGATTTTTACAATCAACTCTTTTGTGAGAGATTCTCTAAATAGTTGGGAATTTGATTCTTATAACATGAGAATTGTCAATGTTTTACCATCGTTTAGTGTCTCCTCACCGAATGTCCTAACAAATATTACAGCAAGTATTTATAACCAAGGAATTGAGGAAGCTAACTTCAGCGTTAATATTAAGGCTAATAATGAAATAAAAAGCGCGCTATACACTAGTTATCCAAATAGTTACCCTGAAAGCTGGATTTATAGTGATGAAGCTGAAATATTGATGGATGTATCCAAAAATTGGAGTATCGAGATTAATCAAACGGCTAGAGAAGGTGGTGAGCATTTACTAGTTTTAACTTTAGAGTTTGGAAATGGCTACGTAATTAATGAAACTTATCTTTTTGATGGAATAACAAATCATTGGTCTTTTGAAGTTAATGATCTTTGGTTAGATCCGGTAGATCAGTTATCTTTCGTTCCAATTATGTTTAATGCATTAGTTTCTGATCCAAGCAATGATCTAATCGATCTTAGCATTGATTATGTAATAGAAGCAATTTACGAAGTTAACTACCCTGGTTCGCCACTCCAGAGATATTACACGATTCCAAACGAACCAAATGATATTGTTTGCAAGCTTAGTATTACAGAAGATAATGGGAAAAAATATGTAACAATTGAATTTAGAGAAGAAATACAGAATGATTGGAATGATTTGTTGTTAAGTGGTCTTTATCCCGTTTGCTATGATTTGAACTTTACCGTTGATATGACAAATATCGATATTTATAGCTTTATATCAAACAAAATTCAAGATATTAGCTCATTAGCTATTGTAGATCATCTATCTACTACCCATAAAATTGATAGTAAATTTCAAGATCTTGGTTCAGTCAGCCCATTACAGACTGAAATTTTGAATTTTAATATAACATCCAAGTTTGAATTTGAAAATCTTGCTCCTTCTATTAGAATGGAAGCGCCCAAAAATATAACCGAAGATTTGACTTACGAGTATATTGCATTTGTAGAAGATCCTTATAATGATAATATTTCGGTTAGTTTTACGTTTGGGGTAAATAACGGAACGGGATTAGTAACCTATGAAGGAATCTCTCTAGGTTCTAGTAGATACGGTTTTAATTACTCCTATACTAATGCTGGTAAATATTTGGTAATTATTAACGCAGATAATGGAATTTCAGAATCAAAATTTATACATCAAATAGAAGTAGTAAATATTGATCCTTATGCTCGAATAAAAGTATACCAAAGTTCTGCATTTGAAGATCAATATTTAAGATTTAAAGCCGATTTTTTTGATACTCAATCGGATATTGAAAATCTTCGATATTATTGGGACTTTGGAGATGGGATTTGTGCATCTGAATCTGAAACTATACATAGCTACAATAACGCGGGGAACTATACAGTTCGGTTTATTGTTAGAGATGATAACGGTGGAATTTTTAGTGTTTCAGAAGAAATAACTATAATTGAACAACCACCTCAGATTTATGGTCCATTATCTTTTAAGGGAATAGATGGGCAAATGATAAATCTCGATGTTGATGTAACAGATAGTTTTAGCGAGAGTATTATGAATTACACTTGGGACATATATGAAGCAAACAGAATATATAACGGAACTTATAGTTTTATGAATTATAATGAAGGAGAAATTCCGACATCTCCATTTATAGATTATTTAACTGCAGAGCATATCAATTATTCCGTTATAGATGAAATAGCAGGTCATAGCAAAGCTTTAGTTATAGAAGATAATAATAACCAATCATCTGGGTCTTGGAGTCTTAAATATGGCGATAATGGTTCAATTAATGGTTCACTGGAATTTTGGTTACGAGCATCATACATATCTCCCAAACAAGAGAATTTTATGATTCAATTATCAGAGTATGGAACTACTCTTGTTCCTCTAATTTTGAGTGAAAATGGATCATGGATGTTTAAAAATCTTTTTACAGGGAACCATTCAAAGATTCCTCGAGTTCCTAGATTTATTTCTAATACTTGGCATCATATTCGAATAGATTATGAATGCTCAACTGGGGGATACCTAGGATTAGATGAAGATTATTGGCGTGTTATCGTTGATGGGATCAGCTCTCCTGATTTATACATGCAATTTGATATCTCCCCTAATGATGATGCAACAAGGTTAGATACACTAAAATTAATAACAATGGATACAGGAAATATTTCGCTCTATTGTGATGCGATTGGTTTTCATAATGAGTCAACTACCTATAACATCGGAGATAATTATGTCCCAATCATATATTCACATAGTTATCTAAAAACTGTTAGTGGTGATAATCCGTATTTGGGTTTAAATGGAGGAAATTATCTGGTTGAATTATCTGTTGAAAATAATTTGCTTTCAGAAGAAACTTTGACTCTAGATATTACAAATATAGCCCCCTTTATTTCAACTTCGAACAAAAGATATTCTGGAGCCCCCGGTTATATTGAAATGAGTGCGTATGCATATGATTCCATTATTGATTATGATAAGTTAGAATTTGAGTGGTTTATTGGAAGTGATAGAGTTCATACCGAATCTGGATCTTTAAAATCCAATGTTAAAATTTTATGCGACTCTACTGGTACAATAAAGGGACATGTATCTTTTAGAGATCCCTCCGATTTCTCGGCAACAGCAGAATTTATTATTATGGTCTTTATTGATAGCGACGGAAATGGGTTTTCAAACGAATTCGAAGTAATTAATGGGAGTTATGGTCCTGATGGTGATGGAGACAATTTAGCTAGTTTTTATGAAGAAAATATTTTAGGTACTTCTCCAATTCTTTGGGATACTGACAATGATGGATTATGCGACGGTTGGGATAACGCTACACTATCTGGGGAATTTGGCTATACCAATGCAACTAATCCTGACACTGATGGGGACAATTTATTAGACGGATTTGAATTTTTTGGTTGGAATGTTACGATTTACGATGGAGGAGAATCAAAATTGTATAGATATACCTCAAATCCATTAGAACCAGATAGCGATTTCGATGGAGTATATGATTATTACGAATATTTAAATGCAACTAATCCATTTGAAAGTGATACTGACAACGATCTTCTTTCAGATTTTGAGGAGATTCATATTTACAATACTGATCCAACTGACCCTGATTGCGATGATGATGGATTACTAGATGGTTTAGAATTTGAAATTGGCACACATTATGATAATCCTGATACGGACGGCGATGGAATAATAGATGGAGAAGAAGTCTTAGGTTGGGACAAATTTAAGACAGATCCTTTATGTAAGGATACAGATCACGACTTCTTGACTGATTCATCTGAGATAATTGATTATACTTACAAAATTGATTCAAGGAAGAGTGTTGATTTTGGTGTAATCCTGAAGTTCGAACAAGAAGGAATAGACAAAGCAACTGCAGCCTCTCTTTCCTTCTTATTATCATATAGCGAAACGGCATTAAATGAATCTATATCAGACATTAATGTCCGAATATTCAAAGCAGAAACTGAACTACTTATTGTTGATAAAATTTACGAAATGGACAGCGATACCAGATATGTTAGTAATGTTACTAACATCAAAGATATAATCGAAAAAGCAGGAGAAAGCTATTATGGAGATTATGTTTTAAGAGTAGATTATTTAGAACCTAATCACGCAAAAATGATGCTTGAGGATTATAGCATAGAACTATCAAGATACCTTAACCCCGAGGACAATGATTTTGATAATGACGGTATATTAGATGGTGTCGAAAACAAACTACTTGTTAGAGGAATAAATGAAGAATTCAATGGTGAAGCTATAAACCTAACAGTAGATGCAAATTCAACAACAACTAATTATTATCAAATAGATATTTCTGAAGTGGGAAAAACTGAAAACGCTAATTTTAGTTTTACAATTTTTTCTAATAACACTTTACTTGGAGATGGGAGTGTGTCAGTAAAGGTTATTAAAAGAGAATTAGATATCAGAAAAGCAGATGGAATAATATTTAGTTCAATTCTTCCATTTTCCTCTGGAGGTGTAGTATTAAAAGAATATACTATTGATCTTAGTAGTTACTTTCCTTATAATTACTATGGAATTTACGACATTATTATTGATGTATTTGACAGTAGTAATTCTGATAGATTTTTCCTAACCAATATCACAATAATTACAGATGGATATATCGAAGCTTCTTTCTCTGACTCACAAGCTTGGATAACTAAACCAGATAAATCAGATACAGATGGAGATGGTTGGTCAGATGGTTATGAAATTTATAGTAGAGCTGAAATGACAAACCCATTAGCATGGGATACCGATGGAGATGGCGTTAAAGATTCTGTTGACATAGACCCTCTTCACAATATAGTACTTCAAGTCAATTTCGTTAAAGGTCATATTCATGAATTAGAAACTTGGTATGTTGAGAGAAGAAATCCACCACTACTCCAAATGACAGTTGAATTTGATCAAAATGGTGAAAAGACAAGTTGGACTTCAACCCATACTCCTTGTTCAGAAGATAAAAAAACTGCTATTTCTACATTTCTAGGACTTGAAATAGAAAGAATTGATTATTATTCTACTGCTACTTTTGGCCATAGCTATATAATAGATATTGAAGATAACATCCCAAATTATCTTTTAACTTTCAAATTATGGGATGAATTTATCGGAGATATCGATCAATATGGTGATAATTTATTATTAACCAAAAATTATATGCATAATTTACAAACCAGTGGAGTAAATAATCCAGTAGAAGTTTACGGAGTTCAAGGAGGTAATTGGTTAAGAGCATCTGTTACTACTAGAAGACTTAATCATACTAATGCAATAGCAATATTTGATAATTCTTCCCAATTCAATGGTCATTATAATCAATACAGTCGTATGAATATTCTGCAAATTAATGTAAATAATCTACCAGCTCTTAATTCTCCTTTTGGAAATGGCATTAATTACATATTAATACCAAATGAAATATTCATTAACACAGAATTGAATTACATTATTCAAAATGATTTAGAAAATTCACTTTTAGCAACCGGACAATTTATTTCGGTTGATCGGGATGAGGTACCTAAAAGTTCTTCTAAGCATATCGATTCAATTTTTATGATAGATTGTTCGTATCTCGAAGCTGAAGAAATATTGAATTATACTCTAAATATAATTATTAACTTGACTACGGGTGAAATAGCTCAGAGAAATTTTTATGCAAGTAACAAACTGAATCAATGTAGAGTAGAATTAATGAACATTCATCAGGATATTTTAGATTTGGTACCTTATCTTTGCCTTTATTCTAATTCTGAACAAGGATCTCCCCCTATTGAAAGAGTTGATCGCGTTTGGTGGGCGGATCCCCTAGAAGATTTTGTGAATACCGTCGTAGGAATAATTTTTGGACCTTTTATAGCATTGGGGTCGCTCATCTCAGCGTTTTTAAATTTTGTTTGGGATATATTTGTTATTGCCGTAGTGTTGTTAGTATCGTTTTACGTCACAGCTGTAATTTTGTTAGTTAAAACAGTTGTTCTGGTTACCGCCTACGCTTATTTCGCGTTAGTAATGCTTAATGTTATAAAAGAATTCGCATTAATTACAGCTTTTGTTTTATTAATATGCGTCGCAAGAGGATTAGCATTAACTTTAACACCCAATTCTTTAACTGTTCATGGCCAAATTACTTTTAGTTATAAATATGAAATTGACTTTTGGTATCTACCATTCTTCGATTTTTATTTTCCTTCTGTAAAAGAGACTTATACATTTGGGGGCGTGAACTTTATTCGGGATAGAAATTTCATTACTGTTTTTACTGATCCTATTTTTAATCCAGATAATACTATCGAAGATGCATTACTCTCATGCGAACTTGACCCGAATTTACCTGATGGAGATTCTACAGATTTTTATCAAGGTATAGCAGATACAATGAACTTGTTTGGAATCTTTATGGCAACCGCATCAACAACCCTAATAACTGGAGAAGTAAGTAATAAATTTGTAGCAAGAATAACAGCTTTTACACAACTTCTTGGATTGGGGGTAATTTTTACTAGAATAATCTTTGATGCGGTTTCTTCTAATCTACTCTCTAAGCAGTATTTAAGGGGCATTTTCATTGGGGGGAAGATTGTATCAGCATTAAATAATCTGATAGCAATAAAAGGATCCGAAATTAAAGGTAAATGGCAGAAATTAAAGAAAACCTATAAAATCTTTAAAACTCTCTTCGCATCATATGAATTAGCTGATTCAAGTCTGTCAGATTTATTTAATATAGATATATTAGGGATTTTTACTCCAGGGAAATTGTTTGATGGAGTCTTTCCTGTCACAGTTGACTATAAGTTTTTACTTAAATCATTTGATGTTGTTCGAGGTTTTCTTACGCTTGGACTTGGCGCGTCTGTAATGTCTAATATCCCGAATATTAAAACTAAAAACGATACGGCTGAGAGTTTCAATGGAATTGCTTCTTTATACCCCCTTTTAATATATCTTAGCTTTTGTATATATTAAGCAGAAACACATCAAATTATAAAAAAAGAGAGAAAGTGATAAAAAATGGAATTAAAAAAATAATCTATTTTTTATTTTTAAATCTTCATTTTAACTAATTTGTACGGGAAAAGTGTACAAAACTTTCAATTTAATTTTTTGTTGAACACTTCATAATCAGAATCTGAGAATAAGCAAAATAGAACTTCTTTTATCTGAGTCTCTCCTGCAAGATATTCTTTAACGGTTAAAATCATAACTTTCGCGCATCTATCGATGGGATAGCCAAATATTCCAGTTGATATTGCTGGAAACGCAATTGTCTTTAATCCGTGTTGATCCATCAATTTAAGGCTGTTTAAAACGGCGTTCATTAGTTTATTATCTTCATCGCCTTCTCCCATACGAGGCCCAACAGCGTGGATTACATGTTTTGCCTTTAAATTTCCTCCTGTTGTAATAACTGCACCCCCCACGAATGTACCTCCTATTTTATTACATTCTTCTTGAATTATCGGTCCTCCTTTGCGTCTAATTGCGCCAGCAACTCCGCCACCTAGAATTAACTGAGCGTTCGCTGCGTTAACAATAGCATCTGTGGTTAGATCTGTTATATCTCCTTGAACCAACTTAATTAAAGAATTTTTAACTTTTATTTCTTTCATCCAAAACATAAACTCTTTTATTATGGTTATAAAAAAAGTATAGAAAAAATATTTATTCTGGTTGAGGTTCTTGATCTTTCTTTAAAATTTCGTCTAATTTAGCTCGATCTTCATCACTCATTTTACTCATTGCTTCCATATTTTGTCTCATCAAGTCCATCATAACTTTTTGCGAAATCAGCTGACTTAAAACCGGTAAAGCGATTCTAATGCGAGTTAATTCGTAAAACATCTGTTTGGCAGTATCTCTCATTTCCGTTAAATCGTCCTTAGTCATGCCTTCTTCGCCAATACCAGGGCATTCTACGTCAACCACTGTATAATTTTTACCATCAAATTCTAAGGGGTAAGTTCTACAACTTAACGGCCGATTATCGTAAACTAGGCATTCTTTTTTCTCTTTATTATATAGCGGACATTTAACTTCTAATAATTCTTCGATGGGAACAGTTCCGAATGGATCACGTGGTTTTTCTCCTTCTCCTTCTTTAGGCGGAGGAGGTAATGGTTTAAGAACTAAATCGATCCCTCCGTCTGGTTTACTGTATATGTCCATATAAGGTAAAAAATTAGCTACTACGCCGTTTCTTGCCCAGAATTCTAAGTCCCAAAGCGTAATTGGAATAGGTCCACGAGCGAGGCAACATTTATCACAACGAGTGCATTTAAAAGTAAATTTTGTTTTGGCTTCTTCCGATTCCTCTTTTTCCTCATTTTCTTCTTTAGATTGTTCCTTTTCCTTGGTTTCGTCTTTAACTTCCAAATCTTCTTCATTATTGTTATCTTCCGTCATTTCTACACACTGTTAATATTATTTTTTTATAATATATCAACTTGAAGAATAATACTTCGAAAAAAAATTTTATTTTTTTTATGTGATAAATTGGTTTGATATTCTTTAAATTTTAGGTGATTTAGTTTTATTTAATCGAAAAGGGGTAAATAGATTCCATAAAATACTATAGGTAATGCTAACAGGGCAATAATACCTAGAGTTAAGCCTACGATCGCCATATTTTTAGGCACTTCATAGGTAATTCCGATAATTCCTAATATTATTGCAGCTCCTGGAAAATATGGCCATAAAGGAACAATCAAAATACCAGGAAATATACTAATTATCCCGCAAAGTAAAGATAAAATCCCTATTACTCTTAATGTTTTATTAATATTGTTCAATTTTCTCAGGTTTCGAATGATCGTAGTTGAGTGGATCAATTTAAAAATATGTTCTTATTTTAATAAATTTTTATACTAGCTCTATAATTTTAGCAATTTTGTTCCTTTAAACCCTAAACAACAATATATTAAAGAATCGTTATCCTACTAAATTTATATTGATCTTTTGATTTTTAATAAAAATTTATTAAAAAGGTGTTAATAATACCAGGACCGGGAATGGATATTATTGGAAAGGAAGAAAAAGAAGCGCTTTTGGAAGTTATTGAATCGGGGTATTTATATAGATATGGGGATTTGCAAAATCCTAAGTTTAAGGCAAAGGTTTGGAACTTAGAACAAGATTTTGCAAACTATGTACAAACAAGTTATGCGTTAGCAGTGAATTCGGGCACTTCCGCTTTATTAACTGCCTTATGGGCTTTAAGGATAGGGCCGGGAGACGAAGTTATAGTTCCGGGGTATACTTTTATAGCCAGCATTACTTCAATTATATTTGCTAGAGCCATACCAATCTTAGCTGAAGTAGATGAGTCTTTAACACTTGATCCAACAGATGTGAGACGTAAAATTTCGCCTCGCACAAAAGTGATAATGTTAGTTCACATGTTAGGAAACCCTGGGCATTTAGATGAAATAACTAAAATAGCACAAGAACACAATCTAATTCTAATCGAAGACTGTGCTCAAGCGTTTGGGGCAACTTTTCGCGGTAAATCCGTAGGAACTTACGGTAAAATGGGCGCGTTTAGTCTGAACGTTTATAAAACGATCACTGCGGGTGATGGAGGTATGGTTGTAACTAACGATGAAGAATTATATAAAAGAGCATTTGCGATTCATGATCAAGGGCATTTACCATTACGACAAGGCGTAGAGCAAGGTAATAGAACTGTTTTAGGACTAAATTTTAGAATGAACGAACTCACTGCTGCTGTAGCTGGAGCGCAACTAAATAAAATCAATTATATTAAAGAGACGCTTCAAAGCAATAAGAAACATCTAAAATCTATTCTTTCAGAAATCAAA
>Ga0114922_10002178_pt1 | contig 18474 bp, 11 predicted proteins | sample AartaG_FD_100975 | JGI IMG/M metagenome (GOLD analysis project Ga0114922, IMG submission 100975) | Deep subsurface microbial communities from Aarhus Bay to uncover new lineages of life (NeLLi) - Aarhus_00045 metaG | ecosystem: Environmental > Aquatic > Marine > Oceanic > Sediment | place...
CGTATCATCCGGCAGGTTGATTACGGTCATGGAAGGATTGAGCCCGATCAGTACCGTGTCCGGCCTGAGGGCCAGCGTATCACTGACATGATACCAGCCCATCGGAAAATACAGCGTCCGCTGTTTGGCAATCGCCTGCTTCAGGGCGGCGGTGTCATCGGTTTGGCCATCGCCGGCCACTCCCAGAGTGCGGACGTTGACCCAGGTGTCGCGAGCGGGGAGATCGGGAATGTCCGACGGCGCCGCTGCGGGCATCGCATTCACTTCCCTGGCTGTAAGAATGGTTTTGATTTGCCGCGCGGCGCCCAGATCGTCAATGTGCAACCCATGGGAGAACCGTTCGACCGTGTAGATGGGGCCGGGGCCGGCAACGGTCTTGCCACTCTCGCGAAAGCCGGCCAGAACCGGAACGGCCCGACATGCGAGGTTCGCCAGATTCACCTGAGTGCGGGCATTGTGCTCATTGCTGATGAGGAACGCAGGACCGGTGATATTCTCCAGGCACGCGTCACTGAGCCAAAGTTCATCAGGCTGATCGGCGACCATGGACACGGCTGTAGGGACGTTCTTGAAGTGAACGCGGACCAGGGCAAGCCCGGCCTGCTCGTCGCTGATACCGGCCACGCTTTGCCCCTCGAAGGTGCAATCGATCACGAGAATGGGCCAGCCCGGCGCCGACCTTCCGGTGATGATGCCATGCTGACCTCCGTAGAAATGGAGGTCTTCGACCTCATTGCCGATGTCTTCCAGCCCGGCCTTAGCCGTACCCAGTCGGAAATCCATGTGCGCAAGATAGCAGTGTTGGGCCACATGGAACCGTACCCCCACCGCCGCCGGATTGCCCGGCCCAATCTCGATATCGATATTGCTCATCGCGCTGTAGAACGTGCCAGCGCCACCGTCTCGCGGGGGCCCGCCTTGGCCGCGCGATCCGCGTCCTCCCGAGAAGAAGAGCATGTACTTGTCGGTTCCGGCCTGAAAGCCCGACGTGTTCGCCCCCAGGACAAACACCGGGCGGCTGGTGCCGTAGCCGATCAAACGAACGCCCGGCCAGACGTAAACCGTCTTCCCCAGACGGTAGGCCCCCTCCGGAACGAACAACACACCTGCGCCGGCGGTAGCCGCGACCTTGTCAATTGCCTGCTGCAGCGCGGCCGAATCATCACCGGTGCCATCACCATGAACGGGGAACTCCTGCTGCGTCAGGTAGACCGCCTTGGGGTCGTCCAGACGCAAGGAGTAATATGATGCCCCGATCAGGGGGCACGGCGGCATGATGATAGCGATGAAGAATAGGCAAGGCAGGATCGTTTTCAGATGCATGTCATGTCCTCGAAAGCCGTGGGAATCTTGACTCCCATCTGTGGGACCACAAGAAGATAAGGACTAACAAAAGAGCGAAGCGTTCTTTAGACGACCGACGATAACACACCCGCACACCTCGTTCAACAGAAGAGAATCGCATTTTCTGAATGTCATGCGATGGAGAAGCCCTCCACTTACATCGACGCGCCCGAGAGGATTCGAACCCTCAATCTTCGGAGCGACAGTCGGTCCGGGTGTTCTGTAAGTCCTTGTGGGAAAACGATTAACGATTGCAGGGTAACGGCTCGTGAGATCAGGCGAAGATCAGCCGAAGGTCAAACGAAGGCCAGACGTACATGTCTGGCGCGCACTTCGGCGCGCGCCCGATCGCCAAAGCTGGTGAGACCGGCCCAGCGATAGAATCCTTGCCGACAGTGAGTGGCTTGCCGGTCACTCCAAATTCGAGACGACCCATCGGTTCTACCTGGCTGTGGCGGACGATCTGGTGGACCGTGCACGGCACGCCAGCGACGCTGCCCTCGGTCCGATTCTAGCGCGCGTCCCTGAATCGGTCCGGAAAAGGAGAAGGCTGCCAAACACAAGTGCTTGACAGCCTTCTTCTTACGGAACGAGGCCGAAGGGACTCGAACCCTCAACCTTCGGATCGACAGTCCGATGCTCTATCCAATTGAGCTACGGCCCCGAATTCTCAAAAGGACTACTATAGCCGCCCCCAGCTTGCTATGTCAACCGTTTTCGCACGAATTTCACCGGAGTCTTTGGCCGGTCCGCCATCGGTGTCTCCCTTATCATTCGGTTGCTGCCCCCGAGGAGAATCCGTGCTGCGTCTCTTCCGGTTCGGATGTGCTTTTCTGGCGAAGGCAATGCCGCTCATATCCAAGATATATGACCTCCTGAGGCGGGGGGGGAGCCTCGCTCGCGAAAAAACGTGGCTGCAATAAGTGCCTTCCACGCAAATACTTACGCGAATTCAGCGCGAATTTGGCCACGCGGATGAGCAAACCACTATTGACTTCTTAAACAAACGTTTAAAATGTTCGTATGAAACGCTTGTTTGGAGGTATGGCATGGCAGCGTCCAGCCAAGAAATACCCAGTGATATGAACGAAAAGACGGTTCAGGACAGGCTGATCGAAGCGGCCGAGGAACTGTTTTGCCGGCACGGCTACAATGAGACAAGCGTTCGGGATATTGCCGCCGCAGCTGGCTGCAACGTCGCCTCTGTGAACTACTATTTCGGCGGAAAGGACAACCTCTACTTGGAGATTTGGCGTCGCCGGCTGGCCCACATGCGGACTACCCGGCTGGCCAGTATTGACAAGGTCATGTCGGCGGGGGACCGGCCACCCTTGGAGGATCTGCTGAGGTCCTATGCCAATTCCTTCCTTGAGCCACTGGTCGGTGGCAATGCACACTGTCGGTTTATCAACCTCATGGCCCGCGAAATGATCGACCCTCATCTTCCGCCGGATATGTTTCTTACCGAGATGGCGGCCCCCGTGATGACCGCCCTGAGCGAGGCCTTGCTCAAGATCTGTCCGTGGCTGAACGAGACCAACGTTCGCCTCGTGATCCTCTCGGTCGTGGGCCAATTGATCCAGACGGTGTGCGCTCGGGGCATGTTCGAAGAGAGCAACTATCCCGGGTTGCCCAAGCTCGATCTGAACAGTCTGGTGGACCACATTGTCGAGTTCTCCGCTGCGGGCATCCGCGGCTATGCGGGTGGCGCTGGCGCATGAAGGGCAGCGCGACAGGAGTTGCGGCGGATGTGCCGCGGAAATGGCGGATAGAGCACGAATGAATGGAGACCCTTCACAGGTCCGGCAAACACGCAGCGGTCGCGGGCGGCGCCCGTTGCAGGCGCTGCTTCTGGCACTCGCTACGGTCGTGGCGATTGCGGCCGTGGTGATGTTCATGAGGTTCCGAGAGCCGCCGCAGGGTGCCGCAGCGGAGGTGGCGATCCCTGCGATTTCGGCACGCGAGCCGGACGTCCCGGATATCCCCGCAAGGATTCACGCACGCGGCTACGTCTCGCCCGCCACGGAAGTGGAGATCATGCCCGAGGTGGCCGGCAAGGTGACCTTCACGCACTCTGAACTGAAAGAGGGCGGTGTGATTCGCGCGGCCGAGAAGATTGTACAGATCGACCCCCGCGATTACGAGCTGGCCGTTCGGAAGGCTCGAGCGATCGTGGCCGAAGCCCAGGCCCGGCTGGATATCGAGGCTTCCGGAGCGGACATACGGCGTCGGGACTGGCGTCAGTTGCATCCCGGCGCGGAGCCGGACTCGCCGCTGGTCTTCGGTGAGCCGCTGGTGCAGCAGGCCAGGGCTTCGCTCGATTTGGCGAAGGTGCAATTGGCAACGGCGGAGTTGCAACTGCAGCGAACGGTCATTTCAATGCCGTTTGATGTGCTCGTTGCGGCCAAGAAAGCCGACCTTGGGCAATACGTCGCTGTCGGGCAGCCTCTCGCCACGGCGTACGGCGTCGATACATTCGAGATCACCATCTCGCTTAACGAAGAGGAAATCGCCCAGGTGGATGGTATTGAGGCCTTTTTCCCGTCGAGCAGCGACCCCGCCCAGAGGGCTCGCATACCCGTCGAGGTAAAGGCGACCTTGGGCGGTAGGGAACAGACTTGGCAAGGGTATATTGCAGGGACAACCGGCCGAGTAGATGGTGATTCCGGAGCGATTGCGGTTGTCGTGGAAGTGCCGGAGCCGCTCGATGCGCCCGAGGCAGGGCGGCCCTTGTTGCCGGGTGCGTCTGTGGACGTATTCATCGCCTGCCCGACGCCGGAAGACGCCGCCGCGGCGCCGAGGGACAGGGTCACAATCGAGTAGTCTTGGCAGATAGAGTATGGAGCCCATGGAGAAGATGCGGAACCGATTTGGATTGATGGATGGTATGAAGGCACTGAGAGCGACAACTTGTCTTTTGCTTGCGGTTGCTTGGTCGATGGTCCTTGGCGGGTGCAAGAGCCGGGAAGCGCTGTACGAGGACGTGAGGCTTTCCAGGACGGCGGCGTACCGCCAGTGGGAAAATCGCAAGACGCGGGAGGCCGGCCAGCAAGTACAGATCAGCGGCAAGCTGGGCATCGAGGACTGCGTCAAGCTGACGCTGCTCCACAACAAGATGCTGCAGCGGACGCTGGAGGAGAAGAACGTTGCCGAGGGCCAACTGGTGAGCTCTCAGTCGGCGTACCTGCCAAACGTTGATCTGTCCGCCCTGTATCGGCGGGTGGAGGAGGTCCCGTCGTTTGAGATGCCGGACCCGATTACCGGACAGCAACAGAAGTTCAGTATAGGCGAGGTGGAGAACTATTCGGCTGTCCTGACGGTCACGCAGCCCATCTACGCAGGCGGGGCCATACCGGCGCGGGTGCGGGCCGCGAGACTGTTTTCGCTGCTTGCCGATCAGACGGTCCGCGCCGCCACGCAGGATGTCGTTTACTCTGTTGAGACGGCGTACTATAACCTGCTGCTCAGCCAGCACTTGGTGGAGATCAGCACGGAGGCCGTTCGCGCCGCAAAGGTCCATCTGGACGACGTGGAGAAGAAACGGGCGGGCGGTGTTGCCTCCGACTTCGACGTCTTGCGGGCGCAGGTGGAACTGTCCAACTTCGAGGCCGACCTGATCAAGAGTAAGAACGCCATTAATATCGCCCGGGCCAATCTAATCAAGGTCATGGGCGTTTCCCAGGACAGCGACTTCGTGTTGTCTGACGAGTTCGCGTACGCGCCGATCGAGGTGTCGATGGAACAGGCCGTGGAGGCGGCGTTCACGAACCGGCCCGATCTGTACAGTCGAGAATATCAGATCCGCCAGCAGAGGGAGCAGCTCCAGATCGCGAGGAGCCGCTATCTGCCGAACATCAGCGGGTACTTCACCAATACGTGGTCCAAGCCGTCTCCGGAGAGCTTTGCGAGCGCGACGGCTCAATGGGGCCGGCTTTGGGAGGCGGGCTTTCAGGGGATGTGGCCGATCTTCGACGGGTTCCAGAGGGATGGGGCGGTCATCGAGCAGAAGGCCCGGCTGCGGCAGGCTCAGATCGACCTCGTGGATACCGAGGAGACGGCGTTATACGAGTTGACGCAGGCGCTGCTGAGCATGAAGGATGCGGAGGAGTTTGTGGCGTCACAGCGGTTGAACCAGGTTCGCGCGACGGAGGGACTGCGGCTGGCGCATGTCGGCTACGAGCAGGGCGTCAGCACGCAGGTGGAGGTGATCGATGCCCAGTCGGCCTTGACCACGGCACGTGTGAACTACTATCAGGCGATCTATTCCCATGTTGTCTCCAAGCTTGCGGTGCAGCGGGCCATGGGAACCATCACGAGCGCAGGGATGGCGGGTCCGTCGGAGGCGAAAACGACGGATGGGAGCGAACCGGATGAGAACGGTTAGGCGATTACTGTACTGGATGACGGCCTTTGTCGTTGTGTGTGTCACCTTCTGGTTCGGGTACGCGCACAAGACCGACGAAGCGGTCATCGAGGAGCGGCCGGTACCCGTGGAGATTGAGCCCGTCGGTGTTGGGTCCATCGAGCAGACGGTTGAGCTCACGGGGTATATCCTGGCGAACAAGCGTGTGGAGGTCGCCTCGAAGGTTGCCGGCCGGATCGAGTCGCTGGCGGTGACGATGCCGGATGGGGGGCGACGGCCCGTGGAGGTCGGCTTGTGTGTCACACAAGGCCAGGAACTGGCCGTCATAGACCATGATATGCACTTGGCCCACGTGGCCGTCGCCGAGGCCGAGGTGAAGGCCAGGGGGGTGCAGCTCGAAGAGGCGGAACGGGAAAAGAAGCGGCTGGTTGGGCTGTTTGAAAAGGGCTCCGCCCCGGGACAGGCAAAGGATCAGGCTGTTACGGCTGCCGAGCTGGCGACGGCTGCCTTGAACCTGGCCAAGGCGAACCTCGAGCTGGCCCGGGTCAATCTGCGCGAGTCCACGATCGTATCGGCCATCGACGGCGTGGTCACGGCCAGGCATGTCGATGAGGGCAACCTCGTCGCACCGGGGCAGCGCATCGTCAGCCTGGCGGAGATCGAGACCGTGAAGGTGCTGGTGGCTGTGCCGGAGCGGTACGGGGGGCAGATCAGGCAGGGCATGCCTGCCAGGATTGCTGTCGACGCGTTCAAGGATCGCACGTTCGAGGCCGAAGTGTATTCGGTTTACCCTGCCCTCGACGAACAGACGCATACGATTCGGGTGGAGATCCGCCTGGCCAATGACGAGTTGCCGCTTCGGCCGGGCATGTACGCCCGCGTCGCACTGGTCCTCGATCACAGAGACAATGCAGTCGTCGTTCCGCGAGACGTGATCATGGGCGGCAAGATCGATCCGCCGTACGTCTATGTGGTGGCGGAGGGAGTGGCGAGCAAGCGGTTCGTGGAGATCGGACTAAAGGAAGGGGCACGCTACGAGGTCACGAGTGGGCTGCAGCCCGGCGAGAATCTCGTGATCAACGGCATGCACTACCTGACGGACGGCATCGCGGTCGAAGTCGTCCGGCTTGAGGATGTCCAATGAAGCTGGCGGAACTCTCGGTCAACCGGCCCGTCACCACGCTGATGATCTTCGTGGCGATGATCGTCCTGGGTCTGGCGTCCCTGACGATGCTGGGCATCGATCTGATGCCGGACCTGGAAATCCCGGCGATCTCCGTCATGACCGCCTACGACGGCGCCGGCCCGGCGGAGGTGGAGACCCTCATCACGGAGCCTATTGAGGACATCCTCAGCACGATCTCAGGGGTCGATGAAGTGCTCTCGCTCTCCAGGGAAGGACTGTCGGCCGTGACGCTGAAGTTCGACTGGGGCGAGGACATTGCCGGCGCGGTCGATGACGTGCGCGAGAAACTCGACTTGGTCAAGGAGTACCTGCCGGAGGAGGCGGACACGCCGGTCGTCTTCAAGTTCGACATCGACATGTACCCCATCATGATCCTCGCCGTGACGGCCGGGGACAACTATCCGAACCTCCAGAATATCGTGGACGAACAGGTTGCCGATCCGCTCAAGCGCGTCAAGGGCGTGGCCTCGGCGGGCACGCACGGCGGGCTCGTGCGACAGATCCGCGTGGACATCGATCATGACAAGCTGGCGGCGATGAATCTGTCGGTGCCGCAGATCAAGGCGGCGCTGGCCCTCCAGAATCTCAGCACACCCGGCGGCAACATCCGCAACGGGTTCAAGGATTTCCTGCTGCGAACGCCGGAGGAATTCTCGAGTCCGGACGAAGTGGCCGGGGTCGTGATTGCGCGCCGTAACGGCGTGCCGATCCAATTGCAGGATGTGGCCGAAGTCCGCGACGACTTCCAGGAGCTGACCTACGATGTGCGGCTCAACGGCCACCGCGCGATGGCCGTATTTGTCCAGAAGCAGAGCGGCGGCAATACGGTCGAGGTGGCTCGCGCCGTCCGGGCGGAGCTGAGCGAAATCGTACGGAACCTCCCGCCCGACGTGGAAGTGCGGATCATCATCGACAACTCGGAATTCATCCTCGCCTCCGTGGGGAACCTTCGCGATACGGTCTTCTGGGCGGTGTTCTTCGTCTTTGTCGTGTTGCTGTTCTTCCTGCGCGATTTCCGCGCGGCGCTGATTGTGGCGGCCGCCATTCCCACCTCGCTCATCATCACCTTTCTGTTGATGCACCTGGCGGGTTATACGATCAACGACATCTCGCTGTCGAGCCTCGCCGTGGCGGTCGGCCTGGTCGTCGATAACGCGATCGTCGTCGTGGACAACATCAATCGGCATCGCCATCTCGGGCGCCGGATGAAGGAGGGGGCGATCTTCGGCGCCAACGAGGTCGGCATGGCCGTGGTGGCCTCCACGTTGACGACGGTCGCGATCTTCGCCCCGATTATGTTCGTCGGCGGGATTACCGCGATCGTCTTCGGCCAGTTCGCCGCGATCATCACGATGGCCCTCGTGGCTTCACTGCTAACGGCGCTCATGCTCGTGCCCATGCTATCTTCCAGATTGCTGAAGGTCCGCGACACGAGCGTCTCGCGGTCGCCTCTCGATCTGTTCTACAACGCGGGCGAGTGGGTCCTGATGAAACTGGAGAGGATCTACGTTCGATTCCTGAACTGGTCGCTGCAGAACCGCAAGACCGTTTTCGCGTCGTGCGTCCTGCTGTTCGTCTGGAGTATCGGCCTGATCCGCTTTATCGGCACCGAGTTCTTTCCGCAGCAGGACCAGAATCAGTTGGTCGCGGAGTTTGAGCTGCCCATCGGCACGCGCTATGAGCGAACGGGCCGGGTCGGGCACCAGATCCAGAAGATCGTCGAGGAGCGCGTCCCTGAGGCGCGCGATATCTACGTTCGCTGGGGCGTGCTGGATACGGCGCTGATCAGCGAGTCCGAAAGCTACAACGGCTTTCTCTTCCTGAGCCTGACTCGCAAGAAGAACCGGGACGCCTCGCCCACCGACATCATTCAGCGGCTTCGTAAGATCACGGACCGGATTCCGGGCGCCGTGATTCGGTACAGTGCCCGGGACCCCTTCGAAGAACTCATCTTCGGTACTGCTGGCAAGCTGTCGGTGGAGTTGTATGGCCACAACATGGAGGAGGCCCGCCGGTATGCGGCGTCCGTCAAGGCCGCGATCGCGACGATTCGGGGGGTGGAGGACGTTCGACTCAGCCGCAAGGAGGAAAAGCCCGAAGCGACCGTCATCGTGGACCGCGAGAAGGCCTCGAAGCTCGGGCTGGACGTCCAGACCGTTGGCAGGACGATCGAGATGCTCTTTGCCGGCACGACGGCCACGCGCTACCGGGAGGGCGGGGATGAATACGATGTCGAGATTCGGCTGCGCGCGGAGGACCGGGAGAGAATCCAGGATCTTCGCGATGTGTATATCGGCACACCGGCCGGCGGTCAGGTCTGCTTAGCCAACTTCGCCCGAGTCGAGCAGGGAGTCGGGCCGACGCGAATCGAGCGCAAGGACCAAGCCCGCTATATCACCGTTTCGGCTGAAGTGCGCGGCAGGGACCTTGGTTCGGCGGTGAAGGATGTGCGCAAGGCCATTGAGCGAGTGCCCGCATCGCCGGGGTTCAGCTATAAATTCGCCGGGGCCGAGGAGCAGCGGCAGGAGGCCTTCCGACTGCTGGTGCTCGCCATCGGGTTGGGCATGGTCCTGGTGTACATGGTTATGGCCTCGCAGTTCGAGTCGTTCCGGGACCCGTTCATCATCTTTCTCGCCATTCCCTTTGGTATGGTGGGTGTCATCCTCGCTCTGACGGTTACCGGGCAGGCCCTCAGCATCGTCAGCTTCATCGGTATCATTCTGCTGGTCGGCGTCGCGGTCAACGATGGGATCGTCCTGATCAGCTACATCGGCATTCTTCGGCGACGGGGCCTGGACGTGCGGTCGGCCATCGTCGAGGGCGGTCGCTGCCGCCTGCGTCCGGTGTTGAGCACGACCGTAACGACGGTGCTGGCCATGATTCCGCTCGGTCTGGCCGGGGGCGAAGGCTCCGAAGTGTGGCTTCCGTTTGCCGCCACGGTGATCGGCGGTCTGTCGGTGGCCACGGTCATTACCTTGATCCTGATGCCGACCCTGTACAGCGTCTTTGAGGACTGGCGGGGCGGCCGGCCAACGGGAGAATTGCACGCCTCATGAAAGCCGTGCTCATCATCCATGGCGCAGCGATAGACGCCGAGGTGCACGAGGCCCTGGCGGCGATCGGTGTCGAATGCTACAGCAAGTTCACCAACGTGCTGGGCAAAGGCCATGGCAGCGAGCCGCACCTGAACACGGAGGTCTGGCCGGGAGTGAACTACGGTACCCTCGCTGTCGTGGAGCCCGCGAAGGCACAGCAGGTTATGCAGACGGTCAGAACGCTGCGAGAAACCCTCAGCTCCGAAGGGATCAAGGCCTTTCTGTGGGAAATCGAAGACGGAACGTGAAAGCCACCGATTTTCCGCCTTTGGCTGGTCCTTGGCGGTTACCTTCGCCTGCCTCCCGGTGCAGGAAGACTGACAATTCGTGGATTTTCGGACGCTGCGCAGATTTTGCTGGCATTTTCCGAAAGGCGCGGGATAATGGCGGTTGTCATGGCTTATGAATGAAAGCGGCGGGCTATGGTTTCGCAACCGACTGCTGTCGCGCGCCTCGCAGTGATTCGGCAGGGGGGGATCAACAGGGCAGCATGTCTAACCGAATCAGCGTCAACGGATTGTGCATGGAGAAGTATTTTCTCCGGTCTATTTGAGGCGGTGAGATTATGGAGATGACCGCGAAATACAAGCCAAACGTTGAAATTGCGTCGAACCCGGAAAGTCTCGCGCATCGAACCGTTCAGTTGTTTGTTTCGGCGGCCCAAGAGGCCGTTGAATCCCAGGGCATGTTTCACACGGCGATCTCCGGGGGGCAGACACCTGCGCGTTTCTTCCAATTGCTTGCGGCTACGCCGGAAGCCAGATCTTTGCCGTGGGGCAGGATGCACGTGTTCTGGGTGGATGAGCGCTACGTTCCACCGGACTCGGAGGCAAGTAATTATAGGCTGGCGGTCGATACGTTCCTGGACCGGGTTGACATCCCGCCGGCGAATGTCCACCGGATTCCGACCGAGTACGATGATATCAATGATGCCGCCCGCTTCTACGAGCAGGCAATTCGCGACGTCTTCCGCCTCGGGGATGATGAAATCCCCCAGTTCGATCTCATCGTGCTCGGCATGGGCGGCGACGGACACACGGGCTCGCTCTTCCCCAATTCCTATGCCACGTATGATATCGATGACCTGGCGTGTGTTGTATACGTTCTGAACGACACCCTGAACCGGGTGACCCTGACGCGTTCGGTTCTGCTGGCGGCGAAGCGCTTGGTCGTGTTGGTCTCCGGCGAGGAGAAAGCGCGGACCCTGAAAGGGGTGCTCACGAGCGAGCCGGATGAGATCAAGTATCCCATCCACGTGCTCTGGCCCGTCCTCGACAAGGTCACATGGCTCGTCGATCGGGACGCCGCCAGAGACATCTCGTGAAACGCGAAGCGTGAAGCTGCGAACGGGAGAAACCTCTCCTCCGGCGGCCAGATCCTTCGGCTTCGGCCTCAGGATGATAGGGGCAGGGCGTGCACCGCACAGGATCTCTCTAATCGGGGATGATCAGCTTCGTTCCCGGCGCAATCTTGTTGGCATCCTTGATGGTTTTCTGGTTCGCGGCAAGGATCTTGCGCCATTCATTGGACGAGCCATAGTACTGCCGAGCAATGATGGAGAGACTCTCACCTCGTCGGACGATGTGGAACCGAGTCGTCTTGATCGGCTCATCCTTCTCGTAGATGGTCAGATCGGGCAGCCCGGGCTCTGTGGCGGGTTCCTGCGGCTCGGTTGGAGCGACCGCCGGCAGCAGCTCGGCGGTGGTTGTCTCGGACTGGGCGACCGGCGGCTCATCGCGGGGAACGTTCGTCTCGGGCGGCGGACTGACGACTACCCAGGGCAAGACGCTCTCTGAGGGCAGGCTGATCTGAGAACGGCCCTCCGATCTCTGGAGCATACGCGCCTGCGGACTCAGACTCGGTCTTGTCGCCACCCAGACGAGGCCGATCACAGCCACGATCAAGCCCACAATCAGCCCTGCTCTGAAATCCCTGCCCATTGTCGGCCCCATTTCGTGAAGCACACACTATGCGGGGGAACCCCGTGGTTGCCCCAAGCGGTCGGTCGGGCCCCAAAGGCCTGCGATCGCTTCACGGCTCTATACCTTTAGTTTCGGCTTGGCCCGGGCAGATTCTTTACCTCCGGTAGTTTTTGTTTTCCCCTGGTCGCTCTTTCTGCCGATCAGCAGCAGCGGCGCGGCAATCGCTACCGAGGAGTACGTACCGATGATGATGCCGAACCCGATGGCGAAGGTGAACCCTCGCAGGCCCGGACCGCCGAAGATATACATGATCAGCACGACGACAAAGGTCGTCACGGATGTCATGATGGTCCGGGAGATCGTCTGGTTGATGCTGTTCGTTATGGTTTGCGGCGTCAACTGCGCCTTGCGTCGGTTCTCGCGGATCCGGTCGAAGACCACGATGGTATCGTTCAATGAGTAGCCAATCAGCGTGAGGAACGCCGCGATCATCGCCAGGTTGATCTTGAAGTCCTGAATTAGCAGGGCGTCGCCGATCACCGTGCCCGCGATGTAGGTGCAAGCCACTACGGCCCCACCTGTGATGGTGACGTCGTGTACGAGGGCTGCAATGGCCGCCAAGCCGTAACGAGCGCTGCCGAACCGCAGCCACACGTACCCGACGATGGCCGACAGCGACAGCACGATCGCCACCAGCGCCCGCGTCTTCTGCTCGGACCCGATGAAGGGATCGATCTGGGTTACGCGCGGAAGCGAGGTCTCCATCTCGGCGGCCGCCAGCACCCTCGCCTCCTCGTTCCCAATATAACGCTGCCATTCCTCGTCTTCTTCGCTCAGTTGGCGCAACCCCGCTTCGGGGGCGACACTGACGTAATCGAAAGCACTCACTGGTATATTCGGATCGATCTGCTTCACGTCCCGCCCGAAGACTTCGTAGGTATACCACGTCAGGTTCTGCATATCCGGTTTGAATTGCAGGTCCTTCAGCCGGCGGTCGATCGCCCCGAGTGAGGCGGGACTCTCGATCGCGACCTGGATCCTGATTCCACCGAGGTACTCGGTGAGCTCGGGATAGATCTCGACGACCTGATCGGTGATTCTGTCGATGGAGGCAATTTTGGGCCTGAGGTTCTGCTGCACCTCCAGGAGCCCTTCAAATGCGTCCCGGATGGCGCTGGTGACGACCTCGTCCACTTCCGGCCGCGCGATCTCGGCGTTCGGGAAGGCTTCCTTCAAAACATTCGTGACCAGAGTCGGATTGATCCGGCTCGTGGAGACCGTGAACGATCTGTCGCCATTCGGGGCAACCTTCAGGTCGCCGAGTTCGCGGTTGAGCTTGGCCTGCGCCTTGCGAATGGCAGCCGCCACGGCGTCGACCGTTTGCGGACCGTCCTGCCCGAACGTGACGGCCGCGCTGGTTCTGTTCGTGGCGGTCGTGGTGATCTCGTACTGTAGGCCGGATTTGCCGATACTGTAGACGTTGGCCGCCTGAAGTGCGGGGTTGCCCGTTGTCCGGCCTATGTCTACGATGCGGTCCACGACGTCCTGCCGGGACAGCGTGACATCCTCTTTGAGGTTGATCTGCACGCTGGTGCCGCCGGTAAACTCAATGTCATACTTGTTGTTGGCCGCGTCATTCCGGGTGAAGAAGATCGTGAGCCCGGCCACGATCAGGATGCCGGAGATGACGAAGAAGACCTTTCTCGCCCCCATCCAGTTGACGTTGGGCTCGTGGATGAGACGGAGCATTACCAGGCGGTTCTTCAGGATGCCTCTGGAAACGAGGAAGTCAAGTACCATGCGGGTCACGAACAGCGCCGTGAACATACTCGATGCGATACCGATCATCAGCACGATCGCAAAGCCCTTGACGTCCTCCGAGGCCCTCCAGTACAGGATCGCCGCCGTGATGAACGTCGTCAGGTTGGAGTCAAAAATGGCCCGGAACGCGCGCTGGTAGCCGTTGCGGATCGCTGTGGCCAGCCCGGCGCCTTTCTGCAGCTCTTCGCGAATTCTCTCGTAGATGAGCACGTTGGCATCGACGCTCATGCCGATCGTCAGAATCATGCCTGCGATGCCGGGCAGCGTGAACGTGGCCCGGATGCCCGCCATGATCGCCAGGATGAACAGCAGGTTCAGCAGCAGCGCCACGTCGGCGATGGCGCCGACCAGCAGGTAGTAGCCCAGCATGATGACCATCACGATGATCAGGCCGATGATCCCGGCCACGATGCCCTTGTCGCGGTTGTCGGCACCGATGGACGGTCCGATGATCTTTTCCGAGATGGGCTGCTCGATCAGTCGAGCGGGTAGCGAGCCGGCGTTCAGCTTGTTCACCATATCCGTGACCTCGGTCTGGGTGAAGCTGCCAGTGATCACGCCGCGTTCCCGGATGGGCCGCTCGGGATTGATCTCCGGTGCCGATATGGCGATCTTGTCCAGCAGGATGGCCAGCGGTTCGCCGCCGTGTCGGCTGGTAATATTGTAGAAGAGGTTGCCTCCGCGAATGTCGAGCGTGAAGCCAATGGCTCGGCGTCCCATTTCATCGGTGGTCGGGTAGGCGTTTTCGAGCTTCCACTCGCGGCCGCCCGGCCCATGCAGCATCGCATCGTTGGGTTGATTGCTCGCCAGGACGTAGAACGTCTCGCCGAACTGTCCGACAATCGACGCGCGGACGTTCCAGTCCTCAATGCTCTCGATCTGAACCCAGACGTAGCGGTTGTCCGAGGCGGCTTTGGGTCCCTTTTCCGCCAGCGTTTCCTGGTATCGCTCGATCTCTGCGGCGCTCAGTCCGGGTGAGTCCGCGGTGGGCAGGATGCGGAATTCGAGGATGCCGGCGCCCTTGAGCATTCTCCGCAGGTCCTGGGGATCGTCGAGTCTGCCGCGATGCGGCCGGTATCCGTCGTAGGCCTCCAACACCTGCAGGATGTCCGGCTCGCGGTCCGGGAACCTCTCTCTAAGTTCCTCGATCCGCTTGGCGCGCTGCGCGGATTTCGGCGACAACTCCAGCACGTAGTTGATCTGTTCCCGGGTGAGGTTGAGGCGGTCCAGCCGTCGCTTGACCTCCTCGTATCGCTCGTTGAGTCCGGATTCGGCTGTGAGCCGGTCCAACGCCTCGGCCAGTTCCGCATAGGCTTTGACGTACCGGGTCAGCGGTTCAAGTTGCTCCTCGGAGCCGAGAAAGTCGGTCAGTTCGTTTCCAAGAGCTTCGCTGTCGAGCTTGCTCCAATCCCCTCGATTCGCCTCAACGCGGTCGAGATCGACACCCGCCGTCGAAAGCTCCTGCTTGAGCGTGCCGAGTTCCTGATACAGCGCATCGCGTTTCTCCTGAAGGGGCTTGCGCTCGTCGTGGACGGAGGCCAGATCCTGCAGAATTTCCAGGCGGTTCGGATCGCCCTGGGCGAACTCGGCGAAGGCCTCTTTCCGCTTGTCTTCATCCAGCAGAAGGGCGCGCATGATCGTAGCGGGGTTGACGTTCTTTTCCAGCAGGGCGTTCAGTGCCGCTTCATACTCCTCTCTCTTCAGGCGCGTTTCCTGGCTGGCCAGGGGCATCTGGATCTCGAAGCGGGTATTGCCCTGCGGCCGCCAGACCAAGTTCTGAATGTTGGCCGGGTCGATACGCCGTCGCAGCACGGTAATCATCTTCTGGGCCAGGTCCTTTTCCTCTTCAGGCCCCAAGCCCTCCGTATCGATCGCGTAGATCAGGCTCGTTCCGCCGGCCAGATCGATACCCGGTTTCAGCGTCTTGCTGGGGGGAAACAGGGTCAATGCGGCCGCCACGACCAGAACGAGAACCAGAATGAGTTTCGGCGCCAAATTCCTGTTCATAATATGTTCTTACTCCTTGCCTTCGTGCGAGAGATTCTTGCCAATGGCCGTGGTGCTGATTCGGATCTTCGTGTTGTTCGACTCATCCACTTTGAGAACGATCTCGTCATCCTTGACATCGACGACGGTCCCGAAGATCCCTCCGATCGTGCGGACACGGTCGTTCTTCTTCAGGGTCTGCACCATCTGCTTGTGTTTCTGCTGCTGCTTCCGCGGTCCTCGCATCAGCAGGAAGTACATCACCACAAAGATCAGGATCAGCGGCAACATGCTCTGCCAGAGCGGAGCCCTCGCTCCGGTGTCCTGAGTCTCGGGCGGGGGCGCGTCCGGCACGAGGGTCGTGGCTTCGCCGTCGGACTGGACCGGCTCCGAACCGATCCGGGACGGGGCCTGCTCGGAATTCACCTGCGCCAGTATCCAAACGTTTTCCATGATGGGTACCTTTCCAAGGATGACAACGTAATCGGGATAGGCTATAGGAAGCGAGCCACAATGTCAAATTCAAATGGGCCTGGCCTTGATGAATTGATGATTATCGATGATTGATGATTGGACGAGACGCAGGAGAGCCTTGGCGGCTGTCGAGAGCAGGCTTCTGTAAGCACCAGGCGTATTGGCGGGGCCATGGCCCCGCTGGCCGTTGTCCGCGCCGCCTGCCAATGGTGCCCCTCTACTTATCGGTCTTTGTGGGCTTCTCGATCTCCTGGGTGGCCCAGGCGGCAAAATCGCCTCGCTCGATATGCTCCCGAATGGTGGACATCAGCCTCTGATAGAATCTCAGGTTGTGGATGGACAGCAGCATGGGGCCGAGCATCTCGCCGGCGTTGAAGAAGTGCCGGATGGCCCCCCGCGTGAAATGCCGGCAGCAGGTGCAATCGCAGCCTGGCTCCACGGGCTCGGTGGCATCGATATGGGCGTTGTTGCGCAGTCGCAACGAGCCGTTCGCGGTGAAGGCGTACGCGTTGCGTCCGTTTCTGGTCGGCAGGACGCAGTCGAACATGTCCACGCCGGCCATGACGGCGGCCAGGATGTCCGCCGGCATCCCGACGCCCATCAGATAGCGAGGGTGCTCGGCCGGCAGGAACGGGACGGTGCGTCGGACGGTTCGGATCATTGGCTCGTGGCCCTCGCCGACGCTCAGGCCCCCGATGGCATAGCCATCGAACCCGATATCGACAATCCGCTCGGCACAGGATCGCCGCAGTTCGAGATCGACCCCGCCCTGTACGATGCCAAAGAGTTGCGGCCGTACGGGGCTAATAGATCCTGTTTGGCCTGTAGAACCTGCGTCGATCACGTTCTCCGTGCGGCGTTTCACGAACGCGGCGTGGGCGGCCTTGCATCGCTTCGCCCATTCGACGGTCCTCGCAACCGCCCGCTCGAGCCTCGTCCTCTCGACCGGAAACGGCGTGCACTCATCGAAGCACATGATGATATCGGCGCCGAGTCGGCTCTGGATATCGGTGGCGATCTCGGCATTGAGGTGGATGCGGGCGCCGTCGATGTGACTGGCGAATTCGACGCCCTCATCGTCGATTTTGGTCAGGGCGCTCAGCGAGAAGACCTGGTAGCCGCCGCTGTCGGTCAGAATGGGTTGGTCCCAGGCCATGAACCGGTGCAGTCCCCCTAGACGCTCGACGATGTCCACGCCGGGCCTGAGAAGCAGGTGGTACGTGTTGGCCAGGATGATTTCTGCACCCGTTGCCCGGAGCTGCTCGGGCAGAATCCCCTTGACGGTCCCGGCCGTGCCTACCGGCATAAAGGCCGGCGTCTGAACCACTCCGTGAGAGGTCGTCAGAACGCCGCGCCTCGCGGCACAATGCGAATCAATGCTCAGGACTTCAAAACAGGACATCTCGAACGAGCGATTGGCTCTCCGAATCGGGTCAGTAAACACTCACGATCTCACACCCGGGATAGTAGTACTGCAGGATCGCCTCGGCACTGCTGCCTTGTCTTGCCATGCCCTCGGCGCCGCATTGGCACATGCCGACCCCGTGCCCCCAGCCTCTTCCCGACAGGAAGGCCCAGCCGTTGCCCCACGGGGCGATCAGGCAGATCATACTCTTGATCTGCCGGCCGGTCGGGTCGATGGCAAGGCGCAGATCCTCGCCGCGAAGCGTATCCGTCCGGCCCGTCTCACCGACGAGCTTGATCCCGGTCAATCGGGCGAATCGCCCGTAGTTGCTTTTCTCCGTGACAGTAATGTCCTTGATCCTCCCGAGCGGCTTTAGGGCGGGGTATCTTTGCAGCAGTTGCCTGGTGACAGTGTCGCGGTCAAACTGGACCATCGGCCAGAAGAACAGCCCCAGCTTGGCAACCTCCTTGCAGTAGGAGCAGGGGACTCCTCTGAGGGTCTCGAAGGAATCGCCGAAGGCCTTCTCGCTGTCGGCCGTATGGCCGCCGCAAACGGAGCTGTAGTACGCCGGGAAGAGCCCGCGATCCAGCGGATTCAGGCCGACACGCGATTTCGACCGGGATTGGCCCGTGACCAGGATCTTGCCGTACGTGCTGTTCACCGCGGTCCAAACCTGGGCGGACTCAGCGTCAATCCCGTTGTAGACCTGGCTGGCCTGGGTCCGGCTGACGTCGTAACTGCGGTTGACGCCGAAACGGTTCTTGATATACAGGCAGTAGGTCCTCGCTGCGACCGCCTGGGCCTGCAGGGCTTGCGGCTCCCAGTAGTCGGGCATCTCCGCGCCAACGACCCCCGCCAGATAGGGTTCGAGAGGAACG
>Ga0114922_10002179_pt1 | contig 18463 bp, 15 predicted proteins | sample AartaG_FD_100975 | JGI IMG/M metagenome (GOLD analysis project Ga0114922, IMG submission 100975) | Deep subsurface microbial communities from Aarhus Bay to uncover new lineages of life (NeLLi) - Aarhus_00045 metaG | ecosystem: Environmental > Aquatic > Marine > Oceanic > Sediment | place...
AATTCTTGGTGGATTATCTTATCCCGATTTTAAAAAGAATAGACATTCATTAGAGAGTGACATGATGACTACATTTAACGCTTTAATTGGTCGTTTTCCAAAAAGATTATATTGGTTTTTAAAGTTAGTTGTGAAATTATTTAACCGTTACGGCATGTTAGAATAAGAATAATATCCAATAGTGAGAGTTTAATTGAAATAAAAAAAAATGAAGAAATTGAATTAATTAAGATGGTTTAGAAATTTGAATAAATCATAAATTTATTCGCTGAACCTAAACTGTATATCTCAAACTTTGCTCCCTTTTTAGTTTCGCAGAACATTTGGATCATTGGAAATAAGTATATTTGCGTAGTAATCTGAGCTTCCTTATCTTTTGAGTAGGTTTTATGGTCGCTACTTGCAGCACTTATTGTTTTTTTAATGTTTTTATTCCAATATCCTAAGGAAGGTTCAGCTTTCGCCTCTAAATCTTTAAATTCAGTGAATCTTATACCTTCAACCTCCTCGATCATTTGGTGAAGGTCTCGCTCGATCTCTTTTTCATATTTCGTTTGTGCGCTACTATGGAGGACTGGGATCCCTGTAACAACAGTTTTAAAAGGAACGGGAAGAATTTGGTATTTGTACATGTTTTTGTGACCTCCACAATCCCGACATTGCTCTCTACTGGTACCAGTTCCATAACAAACGCCGCAGGGATAAGTAAATGGTCTATTCTCTTTCTTTTGATCTTCTCCTGATAATATAGTCACTTTTTCTTCGATCTTTCCAGTTCCTTTGCAAGTTTTGCATTTATCTTCTATATATCCTTTACCGCTACAGTTTTTGCAGGGTATTGTTTTCAGTGTCTCATATGTAGGCTCTAACTCACTACCCTTCCAATTGTCTTTATTTAATTTAGCATTTCCCTTAAATGAATAAAAAGTTTCTCTTGGTACTCGGGGCGCAAGAACTATTTTTTCTTCTGTTCCTTTCGATACCTCACCAACAGTCTTTTTTATAGCGAAATAAATAGCAGCTTCCTTTTGTGTGTCTTTAACATATTCTGCAGCACTCACTGCATCCAGCGAGAAAATTGCCCCTTTAGTTCCAAATTGCTTTTCCATCTTTTTTTTATCTTGTCTTACAGACCTTTCTTTCCACTTCTCGAAAATCTCGTCTAAATTTGGTGTTTTTATACGTACATCCGGAATATTTATCACCCGAATAAAATTTGATAATTTTTTTTTCTATATAACAAAATTATAAAAATATAAAATAGAATAATTTATATAAAGTATATCAAAATAAAAACAAAACAGATTTAATATGTCAGCAGAAGAACATCAAGCAGTAGAATATTTTAAACAATGGATGAGCCCCAATGGTGGAGGTCTTGCCCAATGGATCGAACATTTTTTAAATCAGGGCGATGAGGCTAAACTAAGACAAATTAAAGAAGTATATGATAAAATTAAAGCTGTTTTTGGGTTTTAGGTTCTGATTTTTTTATTTCAGCAATAAATGTAAGTTTTTTATAAGCTTAGTGATTTTTCTTTTGATTACCATTTCTAGAGATTATTTTGTAGTATTCGATAAAAATTGGGATAACAAAAAAGAATTATCTTTTAATGTAAACTTCTTTTATTTGAAATCCTTCAAGAAAAGGAATCAAACTTATTCTTACATAAAACAGCCCTTTTTTAGAGGTATTGTACTCTTCGGATTAGATTTTAAAGATAAGATTCGGCCCCTTAGTTTTTCTAAACTTGAAAACGATGGAAAATTAGAACCTATTAATCCTCGACTTCTTAAGAGATTTTTAATTGATAAAAAAAACAAATTTATCGCTTTTTCTAGTCAAACTAAATCAGTAGATTTCACAGTTATTAAAGAAATGCTTAAAAATCTTCAATATGATGAAAAAAATATTATAAGTATGATTTTTTGCAAATCTTGCTTAGATGATAAAACATTTACAATCTTAAACGAAAAATCCAAGATTAAAGCATTAAGAAATCAATACATTTGTTCCGATTGTGCACTAGATGTTGTAGTAAAGCAAGCTCAAGTCGCAGGACTTATTCCTTCTGGGAAACTTAACCCGAAGCTTAAAAATTTTTTTAATCATTTAATTTTAAAATTTCGGGACCTGAATAAAATACTACACTCCTTTAAGGTTGATTTTAATCCCGTAAAAAATAAAGAAATGACTCTTTATGACATTGAAAAAAATCCACCGATTAGTAAAAAATATCTTAATTATACTATTGATAACCTAGAAATCCCAAATAGTTTAAAGGAACTGTTAAATACGCTTAAAATTTCTACACTCTTACCGATTCAAGCAATTTCAATTGAAGCAGGATTGTTAACAGAGCATAAAAGCCAATTAGTTATGGCTCCGACGTCAGCAGGAAAAACTTTAATCGGTGAGTTGACAGGAATTTCAAGAGTTCTGAAAGAGAAACGCAAGTTACTTTATTTAGTGCCAATTAGAGCGTTGGCAAGTTTAAGAACGGAAGAATTTAAAAAAAAATATAAACCGTTGAATTTGAAAATAATAAAAAGAATAGGAGAATCAATATTAGATAAAAATGCCACGGAAGATTTAGAAGAATTGATAGATGCTGACATAATTATAGCTACTTATGAGGCGATTGATTACATTTTAAGAAGTGGTAATAAAGGTAATTTGGGATCCATTGGGACAATAATTGTTGATGAAATTCAAACTTTGAGTGATCAAGAACGTGGATTTATTTTAGATGGTTTAATAGCACGTTTAAAATCAATATTTAATGATGTTCAATATTTATATTTGAGTGCTACAATAGGGGAACCAGAAGCATTAGCTAAAACATTGGATTGTATTTTGATCAATTACAATAATAGACCCGTTCCAATCGAGCGACATTTAATACTATGTCTAAACGAAGCAATAAAACTTAAAAATATAACAAAATTAGTGCGAACTGCTTATTCAGAAACTTCAACTTATGGATTCAAAGGTCAATCTATAATATTTACAAATTCAAGAAAAAAGTGCGAATCATTGACGAACTATTTACAAAATAAAGGCTTGAGAGTAAGATCTTACCATTCTGGATTAACGAACGAAGAAAGGATTGAAATTGAAAGGCATTTCCAAAAACAAACTATTTCAGCAGTTGTAGCAACGGCAGCATTAGCTGCAGGTGTAGATTTACCTGCAAAACAAGTGATTTTTGAATCGTTAGTAATGGGTATAAAATTACTCACAGTCGCTGAATTCGAGCAAATGTTAGGACGAGCTGGGAGATTAAAAAAACACGACATTGGATTAGCTTATCTTCTTATTGAACCCGGAAAGGTTTATTCGCACAGAACAAAAGTTACGGAAGAAAATGTTGCCATAAACTTACTTAATGGGAAAATTAAAGACTACGAATTACATCCCAATGGTGACAAATCTCTAACTGAACTTCTCGCGTTTATATCTATGTATAGTGAAGGCATAGTAAGAGAAAAAATATATCAATTTAATGAATATCAAATTAATTCTAATTATGACTTAGTAGAATTTTTAAAGAAACTAATAAATTATGGGCTTGTTCTTTTAGATAATAAAAATATGTATAAATCGTCCTTTTTGGGTCAATCTATTGCTAAATCTTTTCTAACTGTTGAAAAAAGCTTGGAAATTGTTGATATTTTAAAAAACAAGAAGTCAAAAATTATAGATATCGTTCTTGAATTAAAAGCACTAAAAAATGTATATTTAACAAAGAAAATTGTAGCAGACTTATCAAAGAATAGAGCAGCCAAATATTCTTCTAATAACTTCTTTTCTGCGAGCGTTCTCTCTCTCATGGACGCAAATTATGTTAAAAAAAGAAAATCCTTTTCAGATGAATTTATAGAATACGTTGTAAAATGGACAGGAGAAATTTTCAATTGCGATTGTAAAGATAAACCCTATTGTGAATGTGGAAGAATTAATTTAGAGAGGATAATCTTAAATTTAAGGATTGATAATAAGTTCTCAATTAGAGAGATTAGTGAATATCTCGAAGATGAACTAAAAATTTTAATTTATAAGGGAGATATCACGGATTATTTAGAAAATCTAATATATTCATTCGAAAGTATATTAAATATCTCAAAAGGAATCACTAATTTAGATCCTGATTACGAGAAAGAAATTTCAGAGATTCCCTATATTATAGAAAGTATTAGAAATTGATCTCTTTACTCGTTTAAAAAGAAAATTAATGATAAAAATTTAATAAATAAAATATTATTCGATAATTAATTAGTTGTTAAAATCTCAGATAAATAATTAAAATTAAGAAGACATCTCTAAAACTATATGATTTATACTATTTTTCTTTATCAAAGTCACACAGGTTTATTGATATACGACAAAAGCTTCCAAGAGATAAGTTCTGGAAAAATGGAAATGTTTAGTTCCTTTTTTACTGCAATAAAAACTTTTGTTTCTGAATTAGTATTAGATGATTCGTTAGACCGTTCAAAAGATTTAACAAACATAGAATTAAAGAATTATTCCGTTTTGATTACTACAATACCTAAGATAAATGTTGATATGGTTATAATTGCTGATAAGGAAGATATTAAAGCTTTAAACAAAGTTATTCCAAAACTAATTAAATTACTGATTAAGTACGAGCAATTATTTCTTTCATGGGATGGGAATAGAGATGAATTCAACATATTAGAGCAGCCGCTTACAGAATTAATTATAAGTAATGTAAAAGTAGTAAGAAAATCTTTGTTAGAGCATCCCGACCAAATGTTGAAATCAATTTGGGCTCATAAAAAGCAGCTTTCAAGGGAAAAAGTTGAAAACTTAATCCAAGAGAGAGATCTCCTTATATATAAAATTGAAAATACTGCGAATCTAACAAGAAAAGTAGCTATTTCTGAAACTGTAGTGGAGTTATCAGAAAAATTAAAAGATGAAATAACCTTTCTCAAGTATCAAAACGAAATAAATAAGTTGAACAATGAAATCAAGGATGTTAGATTTAAATTGAACTATTATCTGGAACAAATTAAAACAACCCTAAACGAGGCTATTAACAGTTTGGGTGATAAACCAATTCATCTAGGGGATTATAAAAATACCTATCTGAGTTTGTATTCCTTTAGTACAAAACTAAGATTAATAAAAGATACAGGTTGGGAAATTTACCGGGAATTATCGAGTAAACTCATCGAAAAAGACACGCTAGAGGATCATGAGCTTTCTGAACTTGTTCAAAATTTATTAAAAATGAGTTCTAATATTGAAGATTATTTGAATTAGTTTAGTTATTTTTTGACTATTCTACTTTTTATTTTGTATGTAATTCGATTATATCATTTTCGTTTAACTCATAATCTAATCCTACTTTTTTCTTCTCTTGTCTGGCATCTTTCCGAATTAGAATTGCGTGATCAAATGATTCGAGAAAACTTCTGTGGATTTTAATAGCTACATCACGTATTGTTGGTTGATTACCGTCAAGTAGGAGTGGTTTAGATGATACAATACCCTTATTCATGGTATATACCTTCATTTTATTCAAAAAACTTAAAACGATTTTTCCAAAATCCTTAGGTATCTCCTTTTTTTCTACACTCGTTCCAATAATTAAAGGAAAATGTTCTGAATATTGATCTTTCAAGTCGTAAAAAGTATTTTTTGTAAGAGATAAATCTCCTTTCGTTCCTAAGATAATAGCTTTTTTATATGCTATGGAAGGATTTAGCGTATCAATAACATGATCAAGTTCAATTTTTCCGAAAACTTTAACAATCCCATTATGAATACCTCCTGCACGAGTTATCTCTTTAATTCTCTCCGTTAAGCCTTCAATATTATCATTTTCTTTAGCTTCACTCGTTAAATAAAATACTTGAATCTTATTAGAACCTGTTTTTTCAATTGTAATTGGAGGAGGAGGAATATTTATCCGTATGTGTGATTCTGTTAATTCTTTTAGAAGCAAATCCATTTGCTCTTTATAGTTTCGCGATAAGTCTACGCAAAAACATATAAGATCGCAAGCTCTTAATTGAGAGATTATTTCTTTACCGTTTCCCATTCCACTTGCGGCACCCTCCATAATTGATGGCATATCAACAATTTGGTAGCGAACTTTATTGTATTCGTAAATACCTATTTCAGGAAGAGGCGTAAATTTACCAATCTTTTCTTTAGCAGCCCCTGTTAATAAATTCAGAAGGGAAGTCTTCCCGACGCCGGGAGAATAATAATCACTTATTAGAATTAATTGAAGTCCTTCTCTTTTTATTGAAAAAGGACTAACTAACTTACCCATAGATTTAGTACGAGTTTTCTGCGCTTCTTGTTCTCTTCTTAATTTTGCGAGACGCGACTTATTTAGAGCAACTATTTTTTCTGTAGCTTTGTGTTTAGGAATTAAGGACAGATACTCTTCCAGACGCTTTATCTTTTCTTCAATAGTATTTGCATCCAAATATTTTTGGTATGCTGCTTGTGCTTCTGGGCCAATATTAGAACTCATTAAAAAACATTCTCTTAAAATCTGTTTAAAAGATTGATCGAAACCGATCCTCTGTTTTAAGTTTTAAATCTCCTATAATTTGATCAATTCTATCTTCAAATTTCTTGAAAAATTTTTCTTTTTTTGAAAAAACATCGTTAAGAGAGTATCTATTGAGAAAATGGGAATTAACTTCACTTAGATGCTTCTTCACTACTCCTGATTCCGTTTCCTTTTCAGTTATAGCAAAAGATATCAATGGTTGCTTATTAGATTCATCGCTTGGTAAAGAAATTAAATCACAATAGCAAACTAATTTAAAAGAAGCCAAAGATATAACATTGATATCATCTCCAAATACTTCTGAAGTGAAGCTTTCGAGAGCAGAGAGGAATCCAGCTCTTAGTTCGGGATCTAATCCTACTCCAGTATCGGAATCGTAATATTTTATATTTAAAAGGTTCCTGATACCTAAATTTATACCAATTTCCAAGATAGCCATTTTTAAATTAGGGTCAAATTTTAATCCTAAACTTATTAGGTTGTAAGTATATTAATATCTTCACTTTATAATCTGTATTGTTTGTTAGATTTTTTATTTTTTAAAATAGTTAAATCGGTATTTTAGAAAATTTACATCTTAAAGTGTTTTTTATAGGTTAAGAACGTGTTTTGGAGTAAAAAGCTTACTGTCATCGGGCCAACACCCCCAGGATTTGGAGTAATCCAGGAACACTTATCAAAAACACCGTGATAATCAACATCCCCACATGTTTTTCCGTTTACTTTGCTGATGCCTACATCTATTATAACCACACCTTCTTTTATTTTTTCTTTAGTGATGAAGTTTGGTTGACCTACAGCGGTTATTAAAATGTCTGCGTTCTTAATGTAATCATTTATATTTACCGTTGATGTGTGACAAATTGATACTGTTGCGTTTCTTTTTAAAAGCATGAAAATTAAGGGTTTCCCAACTAAATTTGAGCGGTTAATAATAACAGCATATTTTCCCTTGATTTCTATATCATAATACTCGAGAAGTGCTATAATTCCTTTTGGAGTACAAGGTACAAGATCTTCATTGTAGTCAAATAATTTACCCCTATTGATTGGGTGAAGCCCATCTACATCCTTTAGAGGACTAATTATTTCATTAAAATCTTTAGTGAAGGGTTTAAATTTTTTTGGTAGAGGTTGTTGTAAAATTATCCCATGAACGGTGTTATCTGCGTTTAACTTTTCAATTTCATTTATTAACTCTTCTTTTGAAACATCTTGCTTCAAATTTACTAAAATTGATTCAATTCCAATTTCAGTGCACCTTCTCCTCTTTATGTTCAAATATAATTCTGACGCAGGATCGTTACCAACTTGAACACCCGCTAACTTCGGCTTTACTCCCGTTTTTTCTGAAATCAATTTTATATTCTTTTTTAATTCAAAATTTAATTTCTGTGATAATTCTCTACCATCTAATATTTTTCCCATAATAATCTTGACTTTTCAAGTAATAAATTTATTTTAAATCGAGTATATGTTAAACAAGGTATACATTGAAATAAATAAGTATTATTATATACTTATTAAATTATAAAAAAAGTTTAAATTCTTCTCCTACGCAAAATCAAAAAAATAGCTACTACGACTACTCCTACGACTGAAAGTACAATAATAAGGATTAGGAAATCGAACTCGACCATGAATGTATCCTCCTCCAACAAAACTAGTCTATCTAATATTTGTAAAATTTTAAAAGCAGAATAGGACGTACTAATAGAAGAATAGCTTTGATCGATTCCTTCAGCCGAATCACTAAAACCACCATCGAGAAAATTTTGGCGCCCTATCACCCAAGTGGAAGTTGCCGTAACATTTAATTCATTCTCATCTATTAAACTAATTCCTTCAACGCAGAGGAGCGTGCTACCTAGTAATGGTATTTCAGCAAATAAATCAGGTAAGTATCCACCGTAATGCGCAAGATTATTAGAATCAGCAATATAAAGGGATTTAAAGTAATTTAGGGTACTCACTAGATTAGCTAAATCATTAACTGTTCCTAACTCACTCATTAAATAAACTGCATAATATGTAGTAAGCAATGTGGATGCTAAAGTTTGGTTCCCACCATAACCTCCGTCAGTATTATTACACGATAATATCCAAGTTTTATGAATAGTCACATTCTCAACTGTTTCTCCAATGAGATTAAATATATTATATATGTAGTAAGTTGAGACCATATTTGCAACTTTAGATGTGTTTGTAGGACTAAATCCTCCACCAATCTGATATGTATTATTTATATATTTATAAATCTTATTTTGTAAAGTCGCATTTAACAAAGTCTGCGACGGCTCTAATGTGTATAATGTTTTTAGATGGTGATATATTTTGTAGATATCAATATTTTCAGTATTAAACATTGTCTGAATTTCATCAAAAAGGTAATCCTTTAAATCAGGTATATCAACGCTTTTAGTCTCCTCAAATAGAACTTCAATAAGATAAGCATTAAATTCTTCCAAAATTTCTATTGCGTTAGCTGTATCCTTAGTTGATGTGCCAAAACTTTCGTCATCGTTTTGATCTTTATATATAAAATCGATTAAATAACTCTGACGGGTTTTTGCTAATGCTACTGGCGTAATACTCAACATTAAAGTAATTAACAATAATGCAAATGATAAATTCCGGACTCTGTTTTTCAATTAAAAAAAACCCCAAGCTGGTTTTAACTAAATTTTAATTTTTTAAATTTAGCGTGTAATTAAAAATTAACGATCTTTTGAGTTTTTAGTTAGATTATCTTGTAATTTCAATTAAAAACTAGAATTAAATAGAATAAATTTTCATCTAAAAAATTTCACTAATATTCTTGTATAAGGCAGCGCTGTTGGATTGAAATTGCTCATGAGTTACAAATAGACTTTGAAAACTTGGTAAGCTTCCGAGTATACTAGCACCATTAAAAATGGCGAACTGCAAGTGTTCGGGAACAAAGAATCTTATCACTTCCTCCGATGACTCGTAAAAACCAGAAAATTCTCTAGCAGGAGGAGTATTCTTAACGATCTCAGGAGGTACCTCCGGTAACTCTGTTAATGGAAAACTTTTTCCACAATAGGGGCAAAAAATCGAATCTTCATCTTCAACTTTCTTTTTGCAATTAGGGCAAGTTCTCTTTCCTTTTTCAATTTTAGGATTTGTACCTAGTTTGATGCTTCCAATTGAAAGCTCTGGTAGAACTATTCTACCATTACAAGACGGACAAAACTCTTTACCGTCAGTAAGATCTACTAACGTACCACAGTGTGGACATGTATCTTCTTTCTTCTGTGATTTTTCTTTTAATTTCATTTTTTGTCTTTCTTCCCGTGATGTTTTCACAATCTTAGGTTTTGGTATTTTTCCCAGTTGCGGGATTAATTGGACCAATTCAGATCGTAGTCTCTCTTCAAATCCAGAATATGAAAGATTTCCACCCGATATCATAATATGTGAAAGAAGATCGCTCCAATAATATTTGTCAATACCTTGCAAGCTATTTATTACTGCTTGTGGAATGTTAAGGATATTATACCCTAATAAGTTAGGTTTAAATAATACTTCTGGTGCTTCATGGAAGATATAATTTGGGATATTAATATTAGATCCATCTGGCATGGTAAAACTAAAACTCTCGTCTAACTTTGGAGGGTGTTTAGGATCGAGTGCGAAAAAGCAGTTTTTTTCTTTAATGTCTTTAATTATTTCATCAACTGCGCTTGATTCAATATTGATACCTTCTCTCATAAGTAAATTTTTTAAGTGTTGATTTACATCTGTTCCAGCTAAAGTTAATTTTTGTACTGATTGATCAACAATTTCTCCACCCAAAATTGGGCATATCCAAGTTGTTCCGTCACCACTCTCTACTACTACTCCAGTTGTAAGTCCTACACTAAATAAAGAAAGAATTGGTGTTGGAATCATTATCAAACTTTTTACTCTGTGGGTTTCATATAAAACGCGAGCAATATACTCTTTAGTCTCTCTTTGAACAAAAGGAGGTTCAGTATACAAAACGGGATAATGAGAGAGATTTTCAACTCTTAATAGTGAATAAAAAATGTAATTTAAGATTTCGTAATAATCGTCCCAGTCCATTATTGCACCCCGTTCGATAGGGTGCTTTATTTTTAGAACGCCTCGCATTTTTGAAGCGTCTGATCCGATGTATATATTTCGGGCGCTAACATCAACCATTACAGCTTTATACTTTTCAGTACCGGTGATAGTTGGAAAAAGAAACCTAGGACTGGGCTCTCCCGCAAATCCTATCTTAGTGTAGGCTGAACCAATGTCGACAATAATCGGAGTTCCGGGTAATGGTATTGCCATGCTTGATCAATTAAAATTTTTAAAAGTCTATGTTCTTTTATATAAAGATCTAAATTTAAGTGTTAGTACAACAATATAATAAAATGATTTTCCTTAATTAAATAATTTTTCCAAATGAGGAAAGATATTTTAGAATATTATATTAGAAGATTATTTAATTTTTTAGACAATTAAAAAACAAATTAATAATCAAGAAATTCATTAGTCGATTTTTAAAGATTTTTCGAGCTTCTTTTCAATCTCCTCTAACTCGGTTAGAAGATTTTTATAAGTTTTCAATAAATACTTACCCCAATCGTTTAATTTAACCCATCCCCCCCCACCAAGACCTCCCTTTTTAGTTTCTACAGGAGTTTTTCCTGATCTTTCCTTTATTTTGTTTAAAATGTTCCACGCGTATTTGTATGAGTAACCACACTCTTTTGCTGCTTTTGTCAAAGATTTGGGCTCATTGTTATCACTACTATCAATACATTCAAGTAAATTTGCCCATCCAGACCCCAAAATGTTTTTAGGCCCCTCATTTTCAAATTCTAGCCAAAATTTGATTCCAAAACTAATTTTACTTTTTAATTTTTCGATATTAGGATCATCCTCAAATTTTTCACTAGATGGTTCTTCCATATTATGTAATTGACATACTTGATTTTAATTGTTTTTTATAAGAGTAAAGAGAAAAAAATTAAAGTTAAGTTAATTTTTTTTTTGTAAAATACTAATAACGATTTAAAATGCTTTATTCTGGTACTGAGAGTTCTGAAAAATTAGGGAGAAAAGTTATTGAAGATGTATATTATTTCGAAGAAAACCCAATGTTGGATTGTAATCAATTTATAATTAGTGACAAAAATAAAGGTGAATTAGCGCTTTTTGATTCCGGTAATGGGCTTTCCTTAAAGGATTTATTTGAAGGCATGAATAATTTGGGATTAGATTATAGAAAAATAACTAAAGTATTTCTAACTCATGAGCATGTTGATCATGTTCTTGGATTGTACACTCTGATAAAAACTCTAAAAAGTAATCCTCCTGAAATATACGCTTATGGCGAAACGGCAGATATATTAGAACAAGGAAATGAATCAAAAATTTTTCCTGGAAATCTCGGCATCAGTCCAAAAATGTTTAATTTAGAAATTGTTCCATTAGATATCAAAAAAATGAATATTGATGAAACGATTAATATAGGTTCAGAATTCACTTTTCAAATTTATTACACTCCAGGGCATTCTCGAGGATCAGTTTGTTATTATGAATCCAATAAAAAGATTTTAATCCCCGGAGACTTAGTATTTACGGGAGGGAGTTTTGGAAGATATGATTTTCCGGGGGGATCCTTAGACTCGTTAATTGAATCAATCAAGTTTGTTAATGAATTAGATGTTAAATATTTACTTCCAGGACATATGGGGATAAGTGATAACGGAAATCAGCAAATTGATTATTCATATAAAATGGTTCAGTCAATAAAGAGCTTCTTTTGATTATTAATTCTTTAACCGCATTTACATCTTTCAGAAGTGAATTTAAAAAATCTAATTTCTTTACGCATTTAATATATAATTGATAAGAACATTTTTTAACCTAAGATTCTATATTGAAGTTAATCACTTCAATTATATTGTAAAAAAAAAGAAAGAATTAAAATTTGTGATTAAAATGTCTGAAAAATCAGTAGACGAAGTTTTCTTAAGGTCTTATCCAAAAATTATATTTTTCTGGCCGTTGGCGCTCGTATCATTAATACTATGGCTTTTACAAATGATAGCAACTGCATCTGATCCTTTAGCAGCCCCCCTCGCTTGGTACGGTAATGTCTGGCTTATTGTATTTTTTGTTAACATGTTTATCGTTGCTTTCGATTTTAGTAGTACAAAATTTTTCGTTTTAATCCTCGTTGCCGTTATTATTGTTATACTTCTTGTTTTTCTCGTACCAGATATGTTTTCTGGTATTTCAGGAGGAACCTTTAATCCCCGTTTGACAGCAGAATTTTATGTAGTAGTTACTATTATAATGGCGCTTATTTTAGGACTCGTTGTTTTAGGATCCAGATTTGATTACTGGAAAATTGAGAGAAACGAAATTTATCATAAAAGCGGAATCTTCTCAAGCGCAGAAAGAATTCCTACAAAAAGTTTGCGAATCAAGAAGTCCATCCCAGATGTGTTTGAATTCTTTATATTACGTGCTGGATCAATCACGCTTATGCCAGGCCAAGGCGACGTAATTCCACTTCCTACAGTACTAAACATAAACAAGAAACAAAGGCAGATTGACTATTTACTGAGCTATGTATCAGTAGAACCAGATGAATTAGACGGCTAAATTTTATCATAAGAAAGTAAATCAATTTTTTTTTCATTTTCATTAGATTTAAGAAGTAAACTATATTTTAAGTAATACTAATGACACATCCTCTTATTTTATTATTCGACTTCGACGGTGTAGTAATTACTCAAAAAGCGCTTGAATTTACTGCTTCAATATTCTTAAAAAAAAGATTCTATAATTGGACAAACACCGAACCATTAAGACTGATAGATTTTGCAAGGCTTTTTGAGGAAGCTGATTCGAGTAACAAATTGAAAGCATTTTTTAACATTTATCGCATATATAAGAAGTATATCCCGAGTAGATGGAAGCGGATTTTGTTTTTTATTAAATTTAGAAAAACATTTCCTAAATACGAAAAATATGAGACTTTAAAACCGAACCTGGAGAGCATTCTAAAAGAGTTAAAAAGAAGAGGTGTTATCTTTGGAATTGTATCAAATACGAGTGGAGAAAGATTAGAATTTTTTAGAAAAAAATTAAATCTAGATGATTTCTTTTCTGTTTTTATTTCACGTGACGATACCCCGATAAGAAAACCTCATGGATATCCTGCTATCGTTGCGTTAAAGCAAATTAAACGTACTTTGAAAGCACCTATAGATAAAGATAATGTGTATCTTATAGGAGACCTTCCTACAGATATTGAATGTGCAATAAATGCAGGAGTGAAGAGTATTGCATTACTTTCAGGTCATGGTACTAAAACTGATTTGGAAATGGCAAATCCAAGCATTATTCTTCGAGAAATTAAGGATATTTTAGAAATTGACCCTTTCAAAAAATTATTATTGGATTAACCATTAAATTTCGTTAACAATGTTTAATTTGGAAGAGTTTGAACAAGATCAAGTTATTTATCCCCTAGTTGATAAGCTCGAAAAGTTACTTGATAAAAATAAGACTGAAAAAGCAGAAAAAGTAATTAAACAACTAGAAAATTTGTTATTAGATCAAGATCATGCGATTTCTGTATCTTATATTTTAAGTATTTTAGCAGAAAATGATTTTAACCTAATAAATGAAAGCGTCATAGGGAAATTGGAAAGTTACATAAATACAACGGATCCAAAATTGAAGGTTAATACTTTCATCATACTTGGATTTGCAATGCTCTCAAACAAAATTTATCTTAATAGGTATTGTCCAAAGTTTATAAAACATTTAGGGGACATAAATAAAGATGTACGAGATAATATCTATTATTTTTTACAAGAAATTATAAATGAAAACCCCTCATTATTGTGTGCATATAAAGAGGATTTCATTAATGCTTTAATATCTGAAGATATTGAAGAAAATCTGATTTCAATAATGGGTTTTCTAGAAAAATGCCATGAATTTGATTTCGAAAATTTATATAGTTTAAGGGAAGTCTTGAAATCACTTATAGAACAACATTTTACTAAGGGTTCCTCAAAAATTTATTCAAAAACATTATCTTTAGCTAAATTTATTTTCCCGTCTTTGAATGAATTGGGGATTGAAGAATTTGGATTAAAAGAATTATTATCCACGATTCAGAATATTTTTTTAATGAAAAAACACAATTTCACTGAAATTTCTAAGGAGACGGGAGTGAGTTTAAAAGATTTTGTTAAAAGCGTGAGTAGAAAGAATCAAAAAGACAGTAGGATATATTTCTACACTATCAATAAAGACCAAAAACAGATCTATATTTATGAACTTGAGAAAGAAAAACTAACGGAGATTTTCGAGAAGGAAGAAAAATTACCAAAGAAAAATATCCTAAAAATCTTTTCCCCTATTATTCAGACAGACCAGGAATTAAGATTATTTTTAGATACTTTACTCAAATTAGGACATGCTAGGGGTTATTATTCAAAATTGGGTTATTTCTACTCTTACATGTATGTAAAATCAGAGTTATTAGAAGCATTTCATAATAATGGGATGGTAAATCTTAAAAAATTTGATTATCTGCCTTCTGATTTTATTAATGAAATTATAACAGATATATCGAATCTGACAAAACAGGTTTATCTGGTGGGAAAAAATAATAGTGCTTACTATGCTTTGAAAAACATACAGAAGCATATTAACTCTGAAGCCGCAAAAAACACTACGATTGATTTAAAAACATATAGGGAACGCTTAATCGATAAAGACTTTATTAAATTGATAAAAAATCTTCCAAAAGGTTATTTAACTTATTTTAGATCAGGTACACAACTGTTAACTAACGTCGGATTATTAAAAGTTAAAAAAGAAATTGAAAACTCCCGATTACTCGGATATTATTCAATTCCAAAACTTTCAGAGAAGCTAAATATAAAGAGAGAGTTGTTAGTACAAATTTTTGAGAATTTTATTGATAATAGGAGTGGCATATTTGATATAAACAGAGAGACTTTCTATTATTCAAAATTTCTAAATCAGAAAATCGAAGCATTAAACTTGTTAACGAATCAAACTGAGAAAAATGAACAGATTAATTTAATAGCAAAAGATTTAAACATCGAAAAAAGCCATATACTTACAAAATTAGACGAGAATTTGAAACTAATCGGAGAAGAAATAAAAGGTAAGGAATTAATACAGATTAACGAATATATTGAAAAAACGGGTATGCCATACAATTTATTTATTGAATTTATCAATGATTTAGGATTAAATTATTTCAAAAAAGGAGAACTTCTAATTTTTAATGAGAGTAAAATTGAAGAATCGAAGAAAGACATTCAATTAATGCTAATTGAAAAATCTAAATCTGAAAATATCATACAGCTAGGAGACATTGATGTGACCTCCAGTATCGTAGAAAACTTGTTAAAAGAGTTACAAAATGATGAAAAAATAAAAGGAATTTTCCACAATGAAGAAGGAAATTTAATCTTTTACACTGAAAGAGGTATCGAAACTTTAATGCTTGAAAATAATTTTATGTTTTCTTTCCATGATTTTTTTTATGGTAAAACGCTAGATGATAAAGAAATCAAAATCCTTTATTCGATATTTGAGGATTTGTTGAAAAAGAAAAAATTGAATGGAACATTTGACGAAGAAACATTAACTTTTGCTAGTTCAGATGTCGTGTTTGCCCAAGACTATAATAGCGTATTATATGAATTTAACAAATTGACTTCCACATATTTTAGAAATTTTAATTTAGAATTTGAAAAAATTAAAAAAGTCCTAACAAAACAGAATACAATCTTTCCACAGGAAATTAAAATGATTCAAGGAATAATAGATGTAATTAATGAAAAATATATCCATTGGAGAAACGGATTAGAAGCGTTCGTGAGAAAAGCGAATACCTCACTTCTAAAAAAACAAGGTTATTCGGTTAAGAAATATAAATCCACATCTTTTTCTACAGAAAAGAAAGAAGATATCAAATATTTTGAAGAAGATCCTGAAGTTATAGATTTAATATCAGAATTTAACAGATGGGTTAAATTATTTAATGAATTAGAGCTTAAATACGGTAACATAATTTTCTTTCAAAAAAGGTTAATGAATGATACCGATAATGTAGAAATTCAGAAGAAATTAGATGATATGTCAAAGAAATTAAATTTAATATGATGATATATCAAAATGAATCTAGCTTATCCTTCCTTTTTCAATTTGAGATAAAATTTTCTCAATATCAATTTTTTGATTTGAAGCTATTTTATAGGATTTAGGAGAATAAGTGCCGTTCATCTCCAGAATACCTTCTTTTTCAAGATAATTAAGAGATCTCCAAATAAAATTTATTTTAGAGCGGTCTGAGGCTTTGATATTATTACATCTTCTTATACTTTTAGTAGTAACTAAGTTGACATTATTTTCTATTAACTTATTTATAGCCTCCATAGTCTCCCTTAAATTTCTTGAAAAAAAGTCCATAGAATCCTCGCTCATTAAAAAAAGTATTTTACTAATTAGTGTATTAACTTATACTTTTTTATTTAAAAACTTTTTTTCTGCTGAAATATAAACGCTCATAGGAATCAATATTAACTGATCCTAGGCTCTAAATATATTCCTACCGAAAATCTAATTAGATTTCTTAATGTCGAAAAACTCTTTTACCACAAAAAACTAATGCGCAATTTAATTCATCTGCACGCTTAATAATGACCTCATCGCGAACGGAACCTCCTGGATTGATGATAGCCTTGGCACCTACATTTACTGCAGCTTCCAATCCGTCAGGAAATGGAAAAAAAGAGTCAGTACCCATAACAGAATCCTTTAATTCAATTTCATGACCAAATTCCTGTGCTTTTTGTGCTGCTAATTTAACTGCATGAACTCGACTATGTTGTCCGGCCCCAATGCCAATGGTGTAAACCCCACCTTCATATTTTTGAGCAAAACAAGCTGAATTAGATTTTGTCCATTTTGAAACTTTATAGGCAAATATAAGGGCCTCTTTTTCTTCATTAGTTACTTGTCTTTTGCTTACAACATTCCATTCTTTAATCAATGGTTTATGGTCATATTCTTGAACTAATATCCCTCCCAATACACTTCTAATTTCATGGTTTCTATAGATACTTTCTCGTTTGTCTAGTAAATTGCCAAATTCTATTATTCTCATATTTTTTTTTTGTTTAAGTACTTCAAGCGCTTCAATTTCGAAGGAAGGCGCCAATATGACTTCAACAAAAATATTTTCTTTATTAAAGATAAAATCTGCTGCATTTGCAGTCAGTTCTTTATTCACACCCCAGATTCCCCCGAAGGCTGATAACGGATCGGTTTTAAAGGCCATTTTAATAGATTTTAATTGGGTAGATTTATCGATAGCAATCCCATTGGGGCTAGTATGCTTTAAAATAGCCGTTACGAAGCGGTTTCGATCAAAATCAAGAAGTATTTGAATACACGCATCAATATCTAAATAATTGTTGAATGAAATCTCTTTTCCTCCAAGTTGGTTCAAATTATGAAGCCCATAATCACAAGATAGATTTTTATAATAAGCTGCGGCTTGATCCCAATTTTCCCCATAACGACAATCTTGAACCTTCTCATAAGTGTTAAATAAATTTGTTTTCATGACTTGATCTGGGTGATAATAACTCTGTAGGTAATTTGCAATTGCTGCGTTATAATCAGCCATGATAGTAAAGACTTCTTGAGCTAGATCTGCTCTAGTTTTGTCGCTTATTCCTCCTAATTGTTCCATTTCTTTGATTATCAAGCTATAATACTTAGCATTAGGAACGACAACGACGTCAGGAAAGTTTTTTGCTGCAGCCCTTATCATTGTAGGCCCTCCTATATCA
>Ga0114922_10002180_pt1 | contig 18462 bp, 21 predicted proteins | sample AartaG_FD_100975 | JGI IMG/M metagenome (GOLD analysis project Ga0114922, IMG submission 100975) | Deep subsurface microbial communities from Aarhus Bay to uncover new lineages of life (NeLLi) - Aarhus_00045 metaG | ecosystem: Environmental > Aquatic > Marine > Oceanic > Sediment | place...
CAAACCGCTTATAGAGTGCGCCTGCTTTTGTTTAAAGAAGGAGAAGTTAAGTTAGAGTCTGCTTTGCTTATATCTCGCAAGGATTGCCGGCCGAAAGTTTATCTTTCTGCCAAGAGGACACAATCCCAAGATACCTTTTTTTATCATAAGACCACCGAGCGCAAGGTCTATGACCGGGAATACAAAAGATGCACGCGCGCCGGCTTCTACGATGTCATCTTTGCTAACGAGAAAGGGGAGGTTACCGAGGGGGCAATCTCCAACATTTTTATTAGAGAGAACGGGGTTTTTTATACACCGCCTGTAAGCTGTGGACTCTTAGACGGGGTGTATAGGAGATATCTGTTGACTTCGAAAAAGCACAGGGTTAAAGAGAAGGTCCTTTTTAAAGAGGACCTCTTCAGCGCCGAAGAGGTCTATTTAAGCAATTCTGTTAGAGGCCTGGTGAGGGTGCACTTTGAAGCCAAAGGTCGTTGATTCTCATTTTACTGCTTTCTGGGGCGTATTTTTAAATCTTAATTGCAATTTAAATTGTTCTTATTGCGTTCAGAAGATTTCTTTACCTGCAAGACCTTTGTTTAATTATGAGACCCGCCCGGGTAAGGTTTGGGTAGAGGCGCTCAACGCTATTTCTGACAGGACCCAAAGCAGGTTCTTGCGCCGCAGGCGCATTAAAAAGTTGTCTATCTTAGGGGGCGAACCCACCATTTATCCCGATTTCCTCTATGTAATTAATAAACTGGATAAGAACTGGAAGATTACCGTTACCTCAAACTTTAACTCTCCCTTTTTTGACCAGGATGTCAAGTCCCTAAGACGGATTAAAAATAAGGCAAGGTTAAGGTTTAACGGCTCCTTACATTTTATCTACTCACCCTTAGAGAGATTTGCTGCCAATGTGCAAAAATTAAAAAGGGCGGGGATCGGTGTGCATACACTTTTTCTGGTTGCCCACCCGGCCTATTTAGATAAAGTCTCTGATTATAAAAGCCAGCTTCTAAAGATTCATCCCCGGGTAAAACTGCAGCGCTTTTTAGGCCGCCATCAGGGCAATTTATATCCCCGGGAGTCTGACTATGGAATGGACCAGGAGCAGAGAGACGGAATTTCTAATTATGAGCTTTATCGCCGGGGATTTGGTCAAAGGCAGGCCTCACCTGTCTTTTGCCACAGTGATAAGGTTTTAATTGCCCCTAACGGCGATATTTATAATTGCCATTATAAAGTATATACCGGGCATAGAGATAAACTGGGGAACCTCTTTGACGATGATGTGCGCGTGCATATTCCCCGGGACTATTTCTTCTGCCGGGATTTCGGTTTTTGCAACCCCTGCGATTCCGAAGGCCACCTCTTTAAGAACTTAGAGGGTGAGGTTGAATGTATAAGTCCCGAGACAGGACCCCGAGCCCTTGAGATACAAGAATGAATAGAAAGAAAAGTGTAGCTACGGCGATAGTCAAAAAATTGCGCAAGAACGGATTTTGCGCCTACTTTGTCGGTGGATGCGTTAGGGATATGTTGATGCGCAAGGCGCCCAAGGACTTTGATATTGCTACCGATGCCCGGCCCAGGCAGATAAAGGAGCTCTTTCCCGGAAAATGTATCCCTGTAGGCGCACAGTTCGGTACACTCCTTGTAGTGAGGAACAAGACCCCTTTTCAGATCTCTACTTTTAGGGGTTTACCCCGTAAGAGCCTTTTAGCAGATGTGCAGGAAAGAGATTTCACTATCAATGGCTTAGCATATGAGCCGATAAAAAGTGAGCTCATCGATTTTGTACACGGCAGAGAGGATATCCGAAAAAAGAACATTCGCGCCATTGGCCGGGCTCTTTCCCGATTTGACGAAGACCCCTTGCGGCTTATTCGGGCAGTAAGGTTTGCCGCAACTTTAGGCTTTAGTATTGAGGAAAAGACCTTTCGGGCTGTCAAAAAGAAGGCCGCACATATAAAACGGGTGAGCCTAGAGCGAATCCGCGACGAATTAACCTTGCTCTTTACCGGCCCTAATCCCGGAGAGGGGTTAGAGCTGCTTGATGAAAGCGGCCTTCTAAGATATATTTTACCGGAGGTAGCTCAACTTAAAGGAGTGCAGCAACCTCGCGCCTTTCATCCCGAAGGGGATGTATATGCGCATACCCTGTTGCTCTTGAAACAGCTTAAGAGGCCCTCTTTAGTATTAGCCTTTGCCTGTCTCTTCCACGATATTGGAAAGCCGGCTACTTTTGAGTTCGCCAAGCGCATCAGATTTAACGGGCACGATAGAGTAGGAGCGCAATTGTCCCGAAAAATTCTGAAGAGACTGAAGTTTTCCAATAGAGATAGTGAGGATATTGTCGCCTGCGTAGAGAATCATATGCGTATGATGGAGGCACCTAAAATGCGCGAGTCTACTTTAAAGAGACTCTTTGCCCGCACCACTTTTGAAGAAGAACTCCTGCTTCACCGTATTGATTGTATTGCCAGCCACAGGGATTTAACCGTATGGCGCTTCTTAAGAAAGAAATACAAAGAGGTTAAAGAAAGGCCCGTTATCCCTAAACCTCTTTTGAATGGTTACGAATTAATAAAAATAGGCTTTACACCTGGCCCGATTTTTGGTAAAATTCATAGAGAGATGATAGATATGCAGATGGAGGGTAAGCTAAAAAGCAAATCTGAAGCTAAGAAATGGGTGTGTAAAAAATTTAGAATGTAAATGTAGGAGAAGAGTAATGGCTGAATTAAGACAGGATTTTACCAAGGAAGACCCCTGGCGCATCTTTAGGATAATGAGTGAGTTTGTGGATGGTTTTGGGGAGTTATCCGATATCCATAAGGCAGTGTCTATTTTTGGCTCCTCCCGGGTTAAACCGCAAAGCCAGTATTATAAATTAGCGGAAAAGACAGCCAGGATGTTTGCCAGGGAGGGATACTCCATCATTACCGGCGCAGGTCAGGGAATAATGGAGGCGGCAAATAAAGGCGCCAAAGAGGCGCAGGGTGAGTCTATCGGCTTGAATATCCTTACCCCTATCAAGCAGAGGCCTAATAAATATCTCACCCGTTTATTGGAATTTAGATATTTCTTTTGCCGCCGGGTAATGTTTGCTAAATACAGCCAGGCCTGTCTTATCTTTCCCGGCGGATATGGGACGATGGATGAATTTTTAGAGGCGATTGCCCTCATTCAGACCGGCAGGATGAGGCCTCGTCCGGTTATCCTGTTCAACAAGAGATACTGGCAGGGGCTGTTAAAGTGGTTTAAAGATAACCTGCTGAGAGATAAAATGATTGACACAAAAGATTTGCAAATCTTTTGTGTGGTAGAGACGCCCCAGGAGGCCATGGAGACGATAAGTAAATATAGATATGATAGATGAGCAGAATTTTCAAGAGGAGCCTTTAGATTTTACACGGCCCCGCATATGCAGGTGTCCCTATTGTGGCGAGACCTTGAGCGGCGATGAATTGGAAGAGAATATTGCGCCGCAAAGCAATACCTTTGTTTGCCCGAATTGCAGAAAGAAATTGAATATTCATGAATTGGGAAGCGGGATTTGATTAAAGCCGAATCCACACGAATATAAACAGAAAGGCTGGCGATGAACGAGGAAATTAAAAAACCAGACCAGGAGCAGGTTAAAGAGGAGACCGCTAAAGGGCCAAAGGCCCCGCAAGAGAAACCTGTAGAGGAAAAGAAAGAAGCCCCGGCCCCGCAAGAGAAGCCTGCATCCGGGGAGAAAAAAGAAGAAGGCGCAAAGAAGAAAAAGATTAATCGCCTGAGGCTTAAAGAAGTAGAGAAGAGGATAAAAGAGGTTGAGGAAAAGATGGGCGGCCTTGGCTCATCCTTCGGCCGGCAATTGTTGAAAAGGAAAGAGCAGTTGTTGGATAGAAACCCGGGGGGAAACGGAGTAGATTATGAGAGGAAGTAAAGTTCATGAATTGGCAATAGTCAGTCTAGTCTTAGGTATTTTATCGTTTATTAACCTTTTCGGCTTAGAGAAAGCTTTATTAGCAGTTATAGTAGGAGTAATAGCCCTGCGTCGGATAGCTGCTCCGGAGAGTACTCTCAAAGGGGAAGGTTTTGCTGCAGGCGGGATTGTTTTAGGCGGTATTTCCGCTGTTGTTTCAGTACTTTTTATTATGAGGATTATCCAGTTTATTCAGCAGAACCCCGAATTATTAAAATCTTTCTTAGAAAAGGGTGCCAGCCTTAAGGGTATTTATTAAGGTTGCTTGCTCTGTTTGTACCTACTTGCACCTCCGGGGTACAAGAGGGGGGGAGCTGAAGTAAAGCAAAAAAGGAAATTGAAGATGCCTAAGACTATACAGGAGATTAACGAGAAGATAAAGAAGGGAAAGGCAGTTGTAGTTACTGCTGAAGAGATTATTGACCTGGTGGATAAAAAAGGCCTAAGAGAAGCAGCCAGGGAGGTAGATGTGGTAACCACCGGCACCTTCGGGCCGATGTGTTCCTCCGGGGCGTATTTGAATATCGGCCATTCTAAACCCAAGATAAAATTGGGAGGCGCCTGCGTCTATCTTAATGATGTGCCTGTTTATACCGGCTTTGCCGCCATGGACGTTTATCTGGGCGCAACTGCTTTGCCTGATGATGACCCGCGCAACAAGGTCTATCCCGGCACATTCAAATACGGCGGGGGCCATGTGATTGAAGAGCTAACAGCCGGTAAAGATATAGTGCTTAAGGCCTCAGCCTACGGCACAGATTGCTACCCGCGCAGAAATTTAGAGACGCTGATTAATATCAAAGATGTAAATGAGGCAGTGCTTTTTAATCTGCGCAGCTCTTACCAGAACTATAATGTGGCTGTTAATCTGACTGAGCGGATTATTTATACCTATATGGGGGTGCTCAAGCCCCATCTGGGTAATGCCAGCTACTGTTCGGCCGGGCAGCTTTCACCGCTTTTAAATGACCCCTATTATAAAACCGTCGGTATAGGTACAAAGATATTCTTAGGCGGAGGAGTGGGTTTCGTGGCCTGGCAGGGAACACAGCATAACCCCGGTGTTAAACGAAGAGAGAACGGTACTCCCTCTTGCGCTGCAGGCACGCTCTCTGTTATCGGCGACCTTAAACAGATGAGTCCCGGGTGGCTGGTAGGCACCACGATGTATGGCTATGGGGTAACCTTGACCGTAGGCATTGGTCTGCCTATCCCCGTCTTGAACGAAGAGATTTGCAGATATACCGCAGTGCGCGATGAAGAAATCTATACTCAGATAGCCGACTATGGCCAGGCCTATCCTCAGGGAGAGAACTTGAGTTTAGGCGAAGTAAATTACGCTCAACTTAAAAGCGGCACGATATCGGTGCGAAATAAAGATGTCCCCACCGGGGCCTTGTCCAGTTATTCCAGGGCAAGAGAGATTGCCAATATCCTCAAAGAGTGGATTGAGAAGGGAGAATTCCTGCTGAGCGAGCCCGTGGCCCCTTTGCCCGGCGCTGAATCAGGCTACCGCTTTAAGCCATTAAAAGAAAGGCCGCTAAAACAAGAAAATTGCCTTCGGCAATGACCTTTTTCTCTTTTCCCTGTCGAATTAGAGCCTATCATCGTTGTCCCTACGAAGCCTTTTCCTTTGCAATCTTTTGGACACCTCGTTTAGTTGAAACGTCTCGGGCGAGGGGTGGCTCGGCAAAGGTGTTTGGGGTTGTTTTGAGTGGGGCGTGTTTTTGCCGAGCGGCCATGGTTCCGCCTTTGTCTTAGGAATTTGCGGGGAGCGAGGCAAAAACCTCGAGCGAATTTTCCACGGTGGGGAAAATTCGCGTCCCCACGAAAAATAACCCCAAACACCTTTGGGGATAGCAAGGAGTGAGGGCAAAAGCATGAGAGTATTAGGGATTTTGGGGTCGCCGCGCAGGGGTGGTAATTCAGAGATCCTTCTGGATAAGGCCCTGGAGGGGGCAGGCGGGCTGGATACAGAAAAGATTGTCCTGAATGAGCTGAAGTTCTCGCCCTGTCAGGAATGCGGCGGTTGCGCTAAGAGCGGTAACTGTATTATCGACGATGAAATGCAGCTTGTCTATAAGAAAATAGATGAGGCCGACATCGTAATTTTGGCCTCGCCGGTTTTCTTCGGCAGCCTTCCGGCGCAGGTTAAGGCAATGGTTGACCGCTATCAATGCCGCTGGGTAAGCAGATATGTATTAAAAAGGGAGAGATATATTAAAGGAAAGAAAAAAGGCCTTCTGATTTTAGTAAGCGCATCTGAGAGGGACAAATTCTTCAAAAATGCCGAAAGTATAGTCAAAAATTTCTTTGCTGTAGCGGGTATAGAGTTTAAAGGCAACCTCTATTGCCCCAACATAGATGATAAGGGTAAAATACTGGGAGAGCCGGATTATTTAAGGCGTGCCTTGGAATTGCTGCCGAAATCTGGTATAATACAAGGGACAAAAAAAGCAGGTAGATGATGAGAGTCCTGGCATTGGATGTGGGAGAAAAGAATATCGGGTTGGCCTTAAGCGATAAGCTGGGCTGGACAGCACAAGGTCTGCCCAGTTTAAAAAGAGAGAGTAAAGATAAGACTATTTGCGCCATTGCCGATATAGTAAGGGAAAACGCTGTTTGCGAGATTGTGGTGGGAATGCCCATAAATATGGACGGCAGTTTAGGGAAAAAGGCCAAAGAGGTGGCCTTATTTTTGGAGGATTTAAAAAAGGAATTTTCTCTGCCTATTAAAGCCTGGGATGAACGATTAACTACGGTGCAGGCAGAGAAGCTCTTATTACAGCAGGATGTAAGCAGAAAAAAGCGTAAGAGAAAGATTGACCGTCTCGCCGCGCAGCTAATCTTACAGAATTATTTGGATGCAAAGGCAGAATCCCAAGATGTACAAAAAGACCACGCTGAATAACGGATTGACCGTAGCCAGTTACCATATGCCCGAGCGCTGCTCTGTCTCTCTGGGGATATGGATAAAGGCCGGCGCAAGGTATGAGCAGGCAGGTATAAGCGGTATCTCCCATTTCCTGGAACACCTTCTGTTTAAAGGCACCAAAAGGCGCAGTTGTGAAGAGCTCAAGCAGGCCATTGAAGGTATCGGCGGCTCTCTTAACGGATTTACCACCCCGGAGATTACCTGTTACCTGGCCAAAGTGCCGGCAAAATACCTTGGCCCGGGCATGGATGTCTTAGCGGATATGGTATCGAATGCCAATTTAGCCGCTAAAGACATTGAAATGGAACGCAGGGTTATCTTAGAGGAAATCAGGATGTATAAAGATTTGCCCGCGCATTTTGTCCTCGACCTTCTGGATAAACTGCTCTGGCCCGGGCAGCCTTTAGGGATGAATGTAGCCGGCGAGGCCGCAACTGTCAAGGCAATTAACAGAAAGCAATTACTTGATTACAAAGCAAGGTTTTATCAGCCGGATAACATTGTCGTTGTTGCCTGCGGCGATTTAAGACATAGCCGGCTCTTGCAGGAGTGCCGAAGGCACATCCCTTCTTTGGCACGGCCTAAGAAGAAGAGAGAGTTCCTGCCCGCTCGCCGCAAACAGGCCGGCCCGCAGTTAAATTGCCGGACTAAAGATTGCGAGCAGACGCACCTGGCCCTGGGCCTGCATGCCTTGCCCAGGAATCACCCGGGGCGCTATTGCCTAGGGCTGTTACACATCATTTTAGGGGCGAATATGTCCAGCAGGTTATTCCGGGAAGTCAGGGAAAGGCGCGGCCTGGCTTATGAAATCGGCACATCTTTGAAGTTCTTTCAGGACACCGGGGCATTTGTTGTGCATGCCGGGATAGATAACCGCCGTATGGTAGAGGCCCTGGAGGTTATCCTGCAAGAGTTGAGAAAGATTAAGAAGAATAGAGTGCCAGAAGAGGAGTTGCAAAGAGCAAAGGAGTATTACATCGGCCAGTTAATGCTTGCCTTGGAGAGCACCTGCGACCATATGCTCTGGCTGGGCGAAAATTTTTGTTCACTGAATAGGTTTGTGCATCCTGAAGAGATTATCCGTCGGGTGAAGGAAATAAGTAACGAGGACTTAAGGGGCCTTGCCAATGAAATCTTACAAAATCACAAGCTGAATTTAGCCGTCATCGGCCCGTTAAAAGATAAAACTCAAAAACGTATTGCAGAAAGGTTAACCTTTTAAATTGAAGGGCTCAGTTAAACTATTTGATGTCTTCGGCATCGCTATTAGAATCCATTTTACATTTCTTCTGCTGCCCCTTATTTTTGGGTTCTATCATGGACTGCGGGGTGTCTTTCTCATCTTCTTTGTATTTTGCTGTGTAACCCTGCATGAATTATGCCACAGTTTACAGGCCAGGCATTTTGGCGTAAAGGTGGACCAGATAATTTTGCTGCCTATCGGCGGGGTGGCGGCAATGCGCTCTATCCCGGAAAATCCCCGGCAGGAGTTCAAGATATCCATCGCCGGGCCCTTGTTTAACATCGTTTTTGCCCTGGTGCTTTTTTTCCCTGCCTACTTCTTTTTGGGCGCGGAAAACCTTTTTCATCCGGGGATAGATACCTGGCCCAGGACCTTTGCCTATGCCTTCTGGATTAACCCCATTTTAGCCGTTTTTAATCTCCTCCCTGCCTTTCCGATGGATGGGGGCAGGGCGTTAAGGTCATTCCTGGCCAGGCGGATGGATTACGGAAAGGCCACGCGTATCGCCGTAGGCTTTGGCCACGCCTTTGCAGTCTTGTTTGGTTTTTTTGGGTTTATTTCTTTTAACCCGATTTTGATTATCATTGCCTTCTTTATCTTCATCGCCGCATCTTCCGAAGGTATGCAGGTGGATTTGCGCCTGACTCTAAGGAGGCTTTCCGTCAAGGAGGTCTTACCCGGGCAATTCGTTAGTGTAGCCGTTTCTATGCCTCTTTCCGAGGTATTAGCCCTTACCCTGCACAGCCATCAGGAGGATTTTCCGGTTATAGAGAGGGGCGAGCTTGTGGGCCTGCTCACCCGCGCAGATGTTATTTTGACTATTCACCAATTTGGAATGGACAGACTAGTGAGAGATGTAATGAGAAAGGATTTTCCCGTTGTCCAGCTCGAGGACTCTTTAATCAATGTCCACAAGATGATGGAAGAGAGGCAGGTTAAGGCCGTGCCGGTATTGAATCGGGGGCGGGTGGCGGGCATTGTTAGCCTGGAAGACATCAGCCGCGTGTATTTGCTAATGTCGGGGAAGAGGTGAACTATGAGAAAGAAAATTAAGGTAGCGCCGAGCGTAATCGCTGCCGACCAGGCCTGTCTGGGCCGGGAGGTTAAGAGGATAGAAGCCGCAGGGGCCAACCTCTTGCATATCGATATTATGGACGGCCATTTTGTCCCCAACATAACTATCGGCCCTGATGTAGTAAGCGCGCTGGATAAGATTACGAAATTACCTCTGGATGTGCACCTGATGATTTCCCGGCCCCAAAAATATATTAAGGCCTTTAGCCGGGCGGGGGCGGATTATATCACTGTGCATATTGAGGCCTGTAAGAGTAATGCGCCCGAAGTGATTTCCCAGATAAAGGCCCTGGGGTGTGAGGCCGGTATCTCTTTAAATCCGGGGACCCCCTTTTCGGCAATAAAGGGGTTGTTAAAAGAGGTAGACCTTGTTTTAGTGATGACTGTTGAGCCGGGATTTAGCGGTCAGAAATTTATGCTCAGCGTTTTGCCGAAGATAAAGTCCTTACGCAAGATATTTAAAGGGGATATTGCCGTTGACGGAGGGATAAATCGGGATACGGCAGGCTGTGTTGTCTCCTGCGGCGCAGATATTTTAGCTTGCGGAAGTTATGTCTTCCGCGCCAGGAATCCGCGCCGGGCAATTGAGAGTTTGAAAAGATGCCGAAAAAAATAAAGTTCGGTACCGACGGCTGGCGCGCCATAGTCGGCAAAGATTTTAATTTAAGGAATGTAGAAGCAGTCGCCCAAGCCATCGCAGATTATTTAGGTCGAAGGTCGAAGGTGGCGGTAGGTTACGATATACGCAGACTTTCCCGGGAATCAGCCAGAGGCATCGCCCAGGTCTTAACTGCCAATAAAATAAAGGTCATTCTTTCGGATAGGCCCCTGCCTACCCAGACAGTGAGTTTTACGGTGAGGCAGCTCAAATGCACTGCCGGGATTATGGTTACCGCCAGTCATAACCCTGCCCGCTTTAACGGTATTAAGATTAAAGGCCCCTTTGGCGGGGCAGTGGCAAAGGAAATTACCGATAAGATTGAAAGGGGCCTCTTTAAACATACACCTGATAAAATTCCTATTGAGCTCGCCCAAGATAAAGGTCTGCTTAAGGCGGCCGACTTAGTTTCTCCGTATCTTAAATTTTTGCAGTCGTATCTTGATATGCCGCTTTTGAGAAAGGGCCGCCTGAAGGTGCTTGTCGATTCTATGCACGGCACAGCCAATGGCTACATCGCCAGGGTTCTAAAAGACAGCTCCTGTAAAGTAACTACTATTCACCAGGCATTTGATCCTTCGTTTGGGGGAATTAAACCCGAGCCCATACAGAGCTGTTTAAGAGAGGCCGCTGCCGTAATTAGGAAGGGAAGTTTCGATATCGGCCTGGCTACCGATGGGGATGGTGACCGCATTGCTGCCCTGGATTCTCAGGGAGGCTACATCAGCCCGCAGCAGATTATTTCGCTGTTACTGTTGCATCTCATCCGCAACCGGAATTTAAAAGGGGCAGTGATAAAGACCATAGCAGGGACATCTCTTCTTGAGCGAATCGCCAAAAAATATAAACTAAAAGTTTATGAGACCCCTGTCGGCTTTAAGCATATCGCCGAGCTGATGCTGAAAAAGGATATCTTAATCGGGGGAGAAGAGGCCGGGGGTATAGGATTTAAGAATTATCTCCCCGAGAGAGATGGTATCCTGGGGGGGCTTTTGCTGTTAGAGATGCTGCTCGCCGAAAATAAATCAATCGAGGCTTTATTAGAGGAAACAGAAAAGGAATTCGGCCGCTATTGCTATTTAAGAAAGGACCTGGAGTGTCGCGCTTGCGACAAAGATAAGGTAAGGACAAGGCTCAGCGGGATGCGCCGGCAAAGGAACTTTGCAGGAATAAAGATTAGCCGGGTTAAAGACTACGATGGGGTAAAGTTCGAGCTTGCCGACGGCAGTTGGATTCTCTTCCGTCTCTCCGGCACAGAGCCGGCTTTACGCATCTATGCGGAAGCCGACAGCTTAGCCAAAACAAAGAGACTTATTTCCAAAGGGGTAAGAATTCACTAATGGACAAACACCTCATCCGCAACTTTTCCATAATTGCCCATATTGACCACGGTAAATCTACGCTTGCCGATCGGCTCATGGAATATACCCACACAGTGAACAAACGGGAATTCCGCGACCAGATGCTGGACTCTATGGAGTTGGAAAGGGAGCGGGGCATTACCATTAAGGCCTCCGCGGTGAGGTTATTATATAAGGCAGATGACGGCGCTGAATATGTGCTCAATCTTATTGATACCCCCGGCCATGTAGATTTTACTTATGAGGTCTCCAAATCTTTAGCTGCCTGTGAAGGGGCTCTTCTGGTAGTAGATGCCTCCCAGGGGGTAGAGGCGCAGACCGTAGCCAACCTCTATATGGCAATGGAGCATAACTTAAAGATTATCCCTGTAATAAATAAGATTGATATGGCCCAGGCCAACCCGCAGAGGGTGAAGGCGCAGATCCTGGAGATCTTAAAATTAGACCCTGAAGATATAATTTTAGCCAGCGCCAAAGAGGGGCGGGGCACAAAAGAGATTTTAGAAAGTATTGTGCGCAAACTGCCTCACCCGCAAGGGGAAAGTAAAAGCCCCCTGCAGGCCTTAATCTTTGATTCGGCTTTTGATGCCTATAAGGGAGCCATCTCTTACATCCGCGTAGTTAATGGGTATATCGAGCAGGGGATGAAGGTTAAGATGATGTCTGCGGATAAGCTCTATGAGATTGAAGAATTGGGCATTCTTGCCCCCAGGGCAACCAAAGTGCAAAGATTGGATTGCGGAGAAGTAGGCTACATCAGCTGCAATATCAGGAATGTTAAGGATGTTGTTATCGGCGATACAATTACGAGTGTAGCGGCTGCGGCCGGCGAGCCTTTACCGGGTTACAGAAAATTTCAGCCTATGGTCTTCTGCGGCATCTACCCGGTTAATAATAAGGATTTTCCTCAGCTCCGCCGGGCTATGGAGAAATTGCGCCTTAACGACGCCTCTTTTGTGTATGAGCCGGAGAGTTCCATACAGACAGGATATGGTTTTCGCTGCGGGTTCTTAGGGCTTTTACATATGGAGATAGTTCAGGAACGACTGGAAAGAGAGTATAACCTCAATCTAATCCTGACTGTCCCCAATGTAGTTTATAAAGTAAGAAAAAGCGACGGACAGATATTGGAGTTGGATAGTCCTGCTAAATTCCCCCCGTCTCAGGATATTGCCGAGTTTCAGGAGCCGTTTATCCGCGCCTTTATAATGCTGCCGGCGCAAAATATGGGGGAGATTATGGAGCTGGCCCAAAGCCGGCGGGGCAGGTATTTAAGCACAGAATATTTAAGTGAGGATACGGTAAAATTGGTTTATGAGCTGCCTCTGGCAGAGGTTATTGTCGATTTCTACGACCGCATCAAGTCTCTTACCCGGGGTTACGGCTCTTTGGATTATGAACTCAAAGGTTATCAGTCAACCAGATTAGTTAAGCTGGACATCCTGATTAACGAGAAGGTTTGCGATGCGCTTTCTTCTATCGTACACAAGGATAAGGTCCAGGCAAAGGCAAGAAGGCTTGTAGAAAAGATGAAGGAGCTGGTGCCCCGTCAGTTATTTCAGGTGGCAATCCAGGCGGCCCTGGGCACGCAGATAATTGCCCGGGAGACCGTGCGGCCGTTAAAGAAACATGTTACCGGTAAGTGTTATGGCGGGGATATCACCCGCAAACGTAAACTCTGGGAAAAGCAGAAGGCAGGCAAGAAGCGGATGAAACAATTCGGCAATGTGCAGATTCCGCAGGAGGCCTTTATGGCCGCTTTGAAAATATAAATTAAAGGAGAGACAAGTGAAGGAGAGGACTAAAAGAGTAATCCGGGAGTATGTAGAATCGTTATTAATTGCGGCAGTCCTGGCTTTTCTTATCAGGACCTTTGTTGTTACCCCTTTTAAGATACCTACAGGCTCTATGGAGCCCACGCTCAGGCCGGGAGATAAAATCTTTGTCAGCCGCTTCATCTACCGTTTCCACCCGCCCAGGCGCGGGGATGTAATTGTCTTTCGCTATCCGGAGAATCCCCGCCGGGATTTTGTTAAGCGGCTAATAGCCTTTGGGGGAGAGACAGTAGAAATCAGCAGCGGTAAGGTCAAGATTGGCGGCGAGCCCCTTGATTGCCCTGAGATTTTTCGAAAGGTATATTATTTTAACCGCGGCGGCTATGGAGCAGAAGGGGTGCAGATTACCGTGCCTGATGATTGCTATTTCGTCCTGGGAGACAATAGCGCCTCATCCCGGGATTCACGGTATTGGGGTTTTGTCCCTCAAAAACTCTTGCTGGGTAAGGCCTTTGTAATCTGGTGGCCCCCGGCAAGAATGGGGAAGATTAAATAGTGTTGAATTTAGCCAATAAACTTTCTATTTTTAGAATCCTGCTTATCCCTCTATTTGTGGCTACTATAATGTATTACACACCAGAGAAGGATTACCTGCGCCTTGTGGCTATAGGGATATTTATGCTGGCTATCTTCAGTGACGCCTTAGACGGCTACATTGCCCGGGTGAAGGGTGAGCGCACAAAACTGGGCACATTTCTTGACCCTTTAGCGGATAAACTTCTTTTAATCACGGTTTATATCTGCCTTTCTTTAGTTAAGACTTTTCCCGTTCAATTTGAACTCGCTCCCTGGGTAGTAATCATCGTCATCAGCCGCGACGCCATTATTGTTTTAGGCCTGGTAAGTATTTTTCTGGCTTGCGGAAAGTTGAATGTTTCCCCCACTATTTTAGGCAAGAGCACTACTTTCCTGCAGATGATGACCGTGCTGGCCTTACTGTTGCAACTGAGGGCCTTTCTTTTTATTATGTATGCGATGGTTTTCTTTACAGTGATTTCAGGAATAGATTATATCAGGATCGGCAGCCGGCAGTTTAACGAGACAGAGGCATAGCTATGTTAATTCCGGCGGTAATTCTTTCCTATTTACTAGGCTCGATCCCTGTAGGATATATCCTGGGTAAGGTGTTAAGGGGCACTGATGTACGCTGCTACGGAAGCGGCAATTTTGGGGCCACCAATATCTTCAGGGTAATTTCTCCAACAGCCGGGATTGTGGTGCTAATCTTAGATATGCTTAAAGGGGTCATTCCCGTAATTGTGTTTGGCGATTTTCTCTTGCGTGGCCTGCCTGAACTGGACCCCCTTCTTGTGCGCCTATCTTTAGCTTTGGCTTCTATTTGCGGACATAACTGGACAATCTTTTTGAAATTCAAGGGTGGCAAGGGAGTGGCCACTACCGCGGGGGCACTTGCAGGTTTGAGTTTTAAGCTCCCCTTTTTAGGTCTGATTGCCGGGCTTTGTTTAGGAATTTGGCTATTGATAGTCTTGACCACAGGTTATGTTTCTTTAGGTTCAATTATGGCGGCTTGCGCCTTGCCTGTATTTATGATAGTGTTCAATCAGCCGTTTAAATTAATTATTTTTGCCGTTGCCCTTTGCCTGTTTGTGGTATATCGTCATAAGTCCAATATTCGCCGTTTGTTAAGGGGAGAGGAGGGGAGGATTTTTCTTGACAAAACTCTATCTATATGATATACTTATGTTGAATTGGTACGGGTAGTACTACTTTTTTTTGGAGAACAACTAAGCACTTTTAAAAAGTCTTAATTTACCCGAAAAAGGCAAAATCCTAAGATAATAAGAGGAGATGATGAGGGCGCAAAGCCACGGGCCTTATTCGGGAGCCGGGTTGCCAAAGGTAAATTTGGTAACCCGGCGTGTCTTGGCACATTCGGCAGTAAGCCCCGGTGCCTGACGGTCCTAAAGATCTAAAGAGGGGGAAAATGCGCGATATCCTGTTTAAAAACCTGACCACATCCGACCGTCACAGAAGGGACATCTTCTTGTCGGAATGCTCTGAACAGCATGGGGTTACGACAAAGACTCAAAAGCATTTTATCTATTATATCCGTGACCACAGCTTTTTAGGCAACTCGGAGAAGTTGGGAGTCTGGCTTAAGAAATATGCCGGCAAAGGACCCCACTTGAAGAATCTTTCTGTGTTGAAGAACTATGACAGTAAAACTGGAGAAGAAAGCTTTGAAGTCAAGCTCGCAGGACACCTCTATGTTTTACGCGAGCAGGATATATTTGATGTTGATTTTACTCAGATATTTAAAATAGACCGCAAGGGCGAAGCCCTTAGAAAAAAAGCGAACTAATTTAATGGTATAGGAAAGTATATAGCAGATACCACTGCGAAAATCACCTTTTATAGTTATCGCCGAAGGCGATTTTCTTGTGGTATAGGAAAATATAAATACGATACCACTGCGAAAATCACCTTTTATAGTTATCGCCGAAGGCGATTTTCTTGAAGGCGCAAATGGCGGTCGGGTTTGCATCCCTGAAACATCCCCCTCCTTGCAAACTTGACCGGTGCGCCTTTTTATTTGTCCGGGCGTAAGTGTATAAATCTAGAAGGGGGTATACGAATGTGTTGACAAATCCCTGTTTTCGTAGTAACTTAAAGCAGAGGCGTAAGATAATATTTTGTCCTCTGGCCTTTAGCTTTAATGGAGGGGAGCAGAAATGAAAAAGGGCATTCAAATATTAGTAACCGATGGTGATTCGGGGGTAAGAGAAGCCTTTCGGATGGTACTGAAAGACACTTATAAAGTTTTGGTTGCAGATTGCGGCAAGGAGTGCTTAAAGATAGTAAAGCAGGGCCGTGTGCAATTAGTAATTCTGGATGTGTCTATGCCGGATATGAACGGGCTTAAGGCGCTCAGAGAAATCAAGCAGATTAATGCCTCTTTGGCGGTAATTGTGATTATGGGGATGGGCACGCATAAGGTTGCCGTTGAGGCCTTAAAATTAGGCGCGGATGATTTTATCGGCAAGCCGCTGGACTTTTATTATGTGAAGGATTCTATTGCCAGGAGCCTCTCCAAGAAGGATAAAGAAGCAACGGCCATACCTTCAATCGAGAATATAATCAGCAGGAATTATCTATCCAGCCTGAAAGTGCTGAATAAAATCTTAGAGGCCAGGGATTCTTATACGCGCGAACATTCTAAAAAGGTAAGTGAATATTCGGTAAAGATTGCTGAGGAGTTGGGATTATCTCTAGACGAACAAGAGGTAGTGAAAGAGGCCGCACTCTTGCACGATATCGGTAAAGTGGGTATATCCGAATTTATTCTAAATAAGCGGGGTAAACTCAATGCTCAGGAGTGGGCAGAGGTTAGAAGGCATACGCTGATCGGAGAAAAAATCCTTGAGCCGCTAAAGGTCCTGCATATCGAGCAATCAATGATTCGCCATCACCACGAACGTTACGACGGTAAAGGCTACCCCGACCATTTACGGAAAGAGGAGATTCCTTTATATGCGCGTATTCTGGCTGTAGCCGATGCCTATGATGCAATGAATTCTTCGCGTCGTTACCGTAGGGCCTTAAGCCCTATTGAGGCCCTCACGGAGATAGAAAGATGCAGCGGCACGCAATTCGACCCTAAAGTTGTCCAGGCATTTGCCATGATATTGCGAAAAGACAAGAAGTTGTTAAAATAACTTACACATTAAGGTTATCGCCGAAGGCGATTTTCTTGACAAATAGGGAAAAGATCTGCTATAATTAAGTGATGACGAAGAAACGTTTAGTCTTAACTTTCCCCCCTAAACTTGTAGAGCAGCCGGTTACCTATCATTTGATTAAGGATTACGACCTGATGGTGAATATCTTAAGAGCCAACGTTACTGCAGATGAGGAAGGCAGGCTGGTTATAGAGATAAGCGGAGAGAGGTCGGCAATAGATAAAGGAATAAAATATCTTTCCGGGCTGGGGGTGAAGATTCAGCCCGTAGCCCAGGATGTAAAATGGCATAAGGAAAAGTGCGACCATTGTACTGCCTGCATCCCTATTTGTCCTACCGGTGCATTATCTCTGGACCGTTCAACAATGACCGTTTCTTTTGACAATAAAAAATGTATTATGTGTGGCCTTTGTGTACCTGTCTGCCCTTATAAGGCCATTGAGATATTGTTTTAATATCTTCCTACCGCCTACATCCTATGTCCTACGACCTACAGAGGTTATTGTCAATGTATGAAATCTGCACATATCGCAAAAGGGTTGAGGATAAAGGCCTGGTAAGTTTTTCCGTAAAGATGCAGGAGAGCGACTTGTTTATTCGCGCCGAGGAGTCTCTTAATTCTCAGGCCAGGGAGTGTCTGCTTTCCCTACGCAGGTTAATCCAGGATTATATTCAAGAGTATCCCCAATTTGCTGCCTCTCTTGAGCCTTATCCGGTAGAGGCGCAAGCCGCGGATATTGTGCGGGAGATGGCCGCCGCCTCTACCTTGGCCGGGGTAGGGCCGATGGCCGCAGTCGCCGGCGCCATTGCCGAGTATGTGGGCCGTGAGTTACTCAGACATTCTGCGCAGGTAATTGTGGAAAACGGCGGAGATATCTTTATGAAGACAAATGAAACGAGAAAGATAGGTATCTTTGCCGGAGAGTCTTGCTATAGCGCAAGGCTGGCTTTAGAGATTGCTCCCGGCCGGAGTTGGGGGGTTTGCACTTCCAGCCACACAGTGGGACATTCTCTGAGCCTTGGCCAGGCAGATGCAGCAGTGGTTATTTCCCATTCCGCTATTTTAGCCGATGCCTGGGCTACGCGTTTAGGAAATATGGTTAAATCCGCTGCGGATGTGGAAACCACATTAAACTTTATCAAAGCTCAGCCCGGGATTAAAGGTGCAGTGATTATTATTGGTGAGAAGATTGGGGCGTGGGGAGAGGTTAAATTGGTAAAAGTAAAACCGTAGCCTTATGGGCAGGTTCCACCCCAATTATTAGCAGAAGCAGGGAACCTGACCAAAGAAGCAGCGAGCGCGTAGCCATAAGCTTAAAGCCAAAAAGGAACGAAGGAGACGAGGATGTTTGAGAGAATATCTGAGGATGTTCGTACAGCCTTTCGCGAAGACCCGGCAGCCAGAAATGCTATAGAGGTCCTGTTGTGCTATCCGGGTCTGCACGCTATCTGGATGCAGCGTATCTCTCACTTTTTCTGGGCACATGGGTGGAAAGACCTGGCTCGCCTGATTTCGCATATTTCCCGTTTTTTGACGGGAGTGGAGATTCACCCCGGGGCAAAGATCGGGCGCCGCTTTTTCATTGACCACGGGATGGGTATAGTTATCGGCGAGACTACGGAAATCGGCGATGATGTCTTGATGTATAAGGGTGCGGTTTTAGGCGGGACAACTCGCGAGAAGAAAAAACGCCACCCCA
>Ga0114922_10002181_pt1 | contig 18458 bp, 19 predicted proteins | sample AartaG_FD_100975 | JGI IMG/M metagenome (GOLD analysis project Ga0114922, IMG submission 100975) | Deep subsurface microbial communities from Aarhus Bay to uncover new lineages of life (NeLLi) - Aarhus_00045 metaG | ecosystem: Environmental > Aquatic > Marine > Oceanic > Sediment | place...
CCCGGCGGCGGCGGAATGATGCGGATAGGTCCGCCGCTTTACAGATTACCAATTGAAGCGATAGACAAGGATGTCAATTATATTGCTTCTTTGGGAGTTGAGTTTAGATTCAATACCACAGTAGGCAAAGATGTTCTATTTGAAAACATTCGAGAAGAGTATGACGCAATTCATCTCGGTATCGGAACAACTGTAAGCCGTTCCACAAAGGTCAAAAATATTGATAAAGCCCACCTGGCCCTTCCCTTCCTGCAAGCTAACAAGATTGGTTCAGGAACTAAAGTAGGTAAAGAGATAATTGTTATCGGCGGCGGAAACGTGGCTATGGACGTAGCCAGAGAGGCCCTGCGTTTGCAGCATATCCAATATCCAGGCCGGGACGTGATAACTAAAACGGTTTCTCTGGAAGATTGGGACGAGCTGCCCGCAACACAGGATGAAATTGAAGAAGCAAAGGCCGAAGGCATTCAATTTAATCCCGCCTGGGGTCCAAAAGAGGTCAAAGTCGAAGATGACAAAATTAAGGGACTTTTGTGCAAAAAAGTAAAATCTGTTTTTGATGAGCAGGGCAGATTCAGCCCCACTTTTGATAAAGAAAAACAGATGTTCTTGGATGGGGATATGATAATTGAAGCCATTGGACAGGCACCTGACTTTTCGTTCCTGCCAAAAGAGCTCTTTGAAAAACTGGAGTTTACCCCTGCCAGAAAGGTAAAAGTAGATGAGAACGGAATGACTACAATCCCCAAGGTGTTTGCCGGAGGCGATATAGTAAATCTGAATTTAGATGCAGTTACTGCCATTGCCGATGCTAAGGTAGCGACGGATGGAATTCATAGGATGCTTTGTGGAAGATAAAGCGTTTTGCTTTAACTATCCAATCGCCTGAACAAGATAACTTTTTCCTGTACCATGTTGGGCTTTGACCATACGGGATTATCCAGTTTGCTCACATCAGCTTTCTTGGCGCACCTACAACCGTCCTACAACCTTTTAACAGAATATCTGTTAATTTCTCTAATATAGACGTTTTGTAAGTTATTTTATAGCATGACCTTATAAAAATATGAATTTTGGTAAACATTTTGAATGTCCGTTGGCTACTGGATTCCATGTCCGCCGAGCGGCAAGGGCGGGCTTTATGAAATGCTAAGGTCTATATAGATTGTTCCAGTATTCCTGTTGCGCTCTTTGCTCTTGCCAGAAGTTGGACGGAGGCGGGGAAGGTATTGGTTGAAAATCTGACCTAAAAGCCTCCATGTTTACACGTGGCATTGGTACAAGCTTCCTACTCTCTTCTAAATTCTTCCGCCTATAATAGATTTCCTCTTGGGTATAGGGATTATATTTGGGCGCTGGTTGATAATTTGGTATTATCGTAACTTCCCGCTCCGGTATTTCGACCTGTTGAAAACCCTGCCACATTCTTTGCCACGCTTCATCACGAGCTTGCCTTGCCGCCAGTTCGTTGGCCGACCAGGCATTACGTTGTTCGGGTGTCATAGTAGCCCATTCTTCTGCTGTCGGAGTCCAGGTCAAATTACCCTGCTGACAGCCCGCAACCAACAACATCAAAATCAGCATTTTCTTCATAAACCTAACCTATCCTTTCCTCTAACTCCTCCACTTTTTTCCTGAGAGCGTTTCTCTCCTTTACAACATCAATTATAAGTGATAACGGCAATACGATAATTAAAAAAAGCATTCCAATACAAATAAGAAGGACGTACGCAAGCCAACCAGCAGCAAAAGACGTGATGATTATCCATTCCCAATAAGGGTAAAGAAAATATAGGACAATCACCCAAAAAAAGATAGCCAAACTATATCCCAACACAGTTTTAACGGCCTTGCCTTTCATCTTCTCACCCTTTGAAGCAGATTATACAGTACTATCATCCTTATCTTTCTGTGATAAGTTTTCTCCAGCATTGGCTTGTTGGGGCTTCCACTTTTTACAGGTGTAATCTGCGGTATAATTGTAACCAGTCAAATGGCACTTCATATCTTCCGGGTTTTGTATAGCATCTTTAGATGTTTGAGGGGCTTTTTCTGAAAACTTACAATTTACACAACTTTTGGGCACTTTTTGTCCTTTAATAACAACCGTCCGACTTGGTGCAAGAAGACAAATGATTCCATAAACTACCCAACCAATTACCGAAAAAACTATAGCACCTACGACCCTCACAGCAAATTCATGGCCACTAAAAATCTCAGGCTTTCCAATGCGATGGAACAAATAGAATGCTGGCCACGAAAAAGCAATTAGAGAAAACCATACAGGCCATTTTCGCATATTATGGATTACTTTGATCGTCGTTATGTCTTTTGCTTTGAACATATCGAGACACCAAATCAGTGTTGCTGATTTGTTCATTACTGCGGCGCACGAAAAAAGGGCACCGCTATATTGTGCCCATCTCAGGCCCGGCAAGGCCCGTAAGGAACACGCAAGCAGCGCCCCATATCGGGGCACTGACTTTTACGCATTTCCTTACATCAAAAACTTTGCCGGTTTGAGATGGAACGCTAAAAGTTCAGTGAACTTACATTATTCAATTGTCCACTCCAATATAGCATTTTCACCACAGACAATCAAGGAAAATCTTTGCCATTCAGAGCATTTCAGGTTAAAATATAGGCTGTTAGGCAAGGCTCTAAATAGACGAAAAACACTATGCTATCTATACCACAAAAATTGAAGTACCTAGCTGATGAGCTTGAAAAATGGACTAAATGTGATTTAGAACAGCTTTTGTCTTGGAGCGACGGATTCTATTCCAATTTCCCCGAATCATTCTGCTCACAATGGCGCGAAATTGTTGAGTTGTTACGATGGCACAAACCAGAACTGGCTAAGTCTATAATTGGTGATATGGAGCGTGTCCAAGAGTGGTTCAAGTATGCTGAACAAGAATGTAAAGACAAACATGATTTAGTTGTACACTTTATCCCTGCTCGGCTTGCAGGACGTCTGTTAGTAGGCAGACTACACTGCCTATCACAAATAGCTAAGGATGATTTCAAGGCTGGAGGTGATTTCAGCAAAAAGTTGACATTGGACGATCTTGTGAATCCTGTAACTTGTCAGCTTGTAGCAGGTATCATACGCAAGCGTCCATTTTCTGTTGCCAGAAGTCTAAAAAATAACTGCTATCCAGTCATAAAAAGCGGCCATAAAAACTACTGCAACGCTGACCATGCAGCGATAATATGGCCAAAATGGAAAGCGTATTGGAAAAAGAAACAAAGTAACAAATAATTTTTCGACCGAACTCCACACTTTGCCACACCTATACACACTTTTACACACGTAATATTTCTATTTTGTCTCTACAGGTTCTTAGGGGGCAATATTTGCCATTTCAGGCCCACACAAAACTATATGGTAGCATAGACTTCGTTATTGATACGGTGTCCTTAATAATGCTCGTAGTGGAGCATTAGGACACAATCAAACAGTTCTTGAATAACGAGGTGTACTATGGAAGAACAAAAAAACCAAGAATGTCAATTATGGGATGCTAAGACATTCGGCCAGCGACTCTCTTTGAGTAAGCGCCAGATTTTCAGGCTCAACAGTTGCGGAAAAATCCCTGCGCCGATTCGTATAGGTGGTGCGGTTAGGTGGGATTCACAAGAGTGCGCCGATTGGTTAGCCGCTGGCGCTCCCGACAGGCGAACGTGGGAGGCACTTAAAAATGCGGACTGAAGCTGTAGCCGAACACCGGCAGAATATGCCAAGACAATATCGGCGGGTATATGATGTGGCCATGAGTGGGCGAAGTCTCCGGGCGGCTGTGAACAGCTTTTGTATAGAGTGCATGGCCTACCGGTTCAAAGAGGTCCGGCAGTGTTGCTCCCCTCAGTGCCCCCTATACCCGTACCGTCCGGTTCATGGCGTCTCGTACGGCGTATCTGATATTGCTCAGAATGAGCCAGAATCGCAGAACTCATAGGCTGGGTAACTGACATGGGTAAGAACAGAAAAGGACGAAATATCTGGTTTGACCGTGGTTTGTTGGAGTCTAAGGCGTTTCTTGCTCTTGGGACGGCAACCGCTCACAAGGTTCTGGCTATCTTCTGGACGAAACGGCAATTTGAACAAATTGGCCGTACAGGTAAGGAACAATGGGATATTGTCAATAACGGTGAGATCGTGTTTACCTATGTCGAGGCCGAAAATAGGTACGGAATATTGCCGGGTGCTTTCAGAACGGCGATAGATGAGCTACGAGTAAAAGGATTTATTGACATTGCAGAAACAGGCACGGGAACCCATAAGGTAAAAACTCTGTACAGTATCAGCAACCGCTGGCGCAAGTACGGAACGCCGGAATATCAACCGCCGAAAGCCCGGCCAAAAGGCCCGATTAACAGGGGCTTTCAAAAAGGCAATCAGTATGGACGAAACAGCCGTAAGAAAAAATCCTAACTGTTACAGTCCAACATAGTGCCATTGTTACAGGATAACATAGTGAAGCCAAAACAGGGCAGGGCTATGTTGGAGAATGAACATAGCTAAGAGTAGCGAAAATGATGTTAATTCTTTTGAACGAAAAACCTTATGTGCCAAAATTGCCTATTTTAACGCTATGTTGCTCTATAACAACGTTCTATAGATTACCAGTACCTGTTGTAATAGTTTGTTACAAGCGGCTGAGCGAAGCCTTTAGCGAGCGAGAGCGAAGCCGCCGATGTACATAAGCAGGTTAAACCTGCGAATTATAACACTGATAATGAGTTACCTGAAAAAAAACGAAAAAATTTTCTATTTTTTGCTTGACGACAGTCAAGTGCCAGCGTATAATGTAAGTGGAATGATTATTGAGATGCTAAGAAAACGAATAAAGACCTGTGGTAAGAGCCGTTACCAGATTAGCAAGGATACCGGCATTGACCAGGCTGCTCTGTGCCGGATTATGCAGGGGGGTAGCTGCAAGGTCAAAACGGTTGATATTTTGCTGAAGTATTTTGGACTTGAGATAAAACCTAAAAAGAAAAGGAAAAAGAAAAAGGCAAGGTAATATTATGGCAAGTATTTTCAAACAAAAGTACACAGTAGCTGGTAACAACGGAAAGCGGATTCGCAAACAATCTAAGTTTTGGTACATCGACTACAAGGCCGCTGACGGTACGAGAAAACGTGTCAAGGGGTATAAGGACAAGGCCGCAACGGCGCAATTGGCTGCCCGGCTGGAGCGCGAGGTCGAGCTTGAGCAGGCAGGTCTGGTCGATAAGTACAAAGAACACCGCAAACGACCGCTGATAAAACACGCAGAAGAATTTCGGGCAAGCCTGTCAAACAAAGGTACAACCGCCAAGCAGGCTCAGCAGGTCTATAATCGCACTACGGCTATACTGAAAGCCTGCAAGTTTGTTTTCATGGCCGATATACAGGCAAGCAAGATACAAAGGTATCTGGCAGGGAGCAGACAGGCAGGTTTGAGCATACGCAGCAGCAACTTCTATTTGCAAGCAATCAAACAATTCTGCCGCTGGATGGTTGCTGATGGTCGAACTGCTGACAATCCTATCGAGTATCTCAAAGGCCAGACGGTGGTTGAGCAACGAGAACGCAGGGCCTTATCACCGGACGAAATAGACCGATTGCTTGAAACTACCGCAAAAGGCCCAAAGCATCATTCGATGACAGCCAAGGCGCGCCACATGCTCTATGTTTTGGGGCTGACCAGTGGACTTCGGGCAAGTGAACTTGCAAGCCTTACTTGGCTGTCGATGGATTTGGACACTACCGAGCCAACGGTTACAATCAAAGCGGGATACACCAAGAACCGCAAAGAGACCACACTGCCACTGAGACAGGATATAGCCGGACTTTTCAAACAGTGGCAAACGGAAAGTGGGGCTAACTTGACAGATAGAATCTTTGCAGGCTTCAACCCGAAAAAAGGTGCAGCTATGTTAAGGCGAGACTTAGAAGCGGCTTGTATAGACTATCAGGACGAGGGGGGACGATTTGCCGACTTCCATGCGCTTAGACATTCATTCATTACCAATGTGGTCAAGAGTGGGGCAACGGTCAAAGAAAGTCAAACGTTGGCAAGGCATAGCAAGCCGGAACTCACACTCGGCGTTTACACTCATATCGGCATATCAGACGAACGCAGAGCATTAGAGAAAATGCCAACAGTGGCGGGCACTGACAGACAGAGCAACAAAGCCGTTGCTTTGAGGACTGGTACAGACGATAAGCCATTGAGACCAGACGGAAGCGCTTACAAACCAGCTTACAAAAAACTTGCAAAAAACGCTTTCTCTGGATTTGACAAGTCGGCAGCAGTTGGCACAAGTAAACATGAATCACGGAAAAAAGCCAACGATTGCAAACCTTTGCATGGGGGTACTTTAAGCACCGAAAGCACCAGCTTGTCACGTATTGACACGCCGGAAAAAACAAAGGCGGCGGCCGGATTCGAACCGGCGAATAACGGTTTTGCAAACCGTCGCCTTAGGCCTCTTGGCTACGCCGCCGTTTTAGTATTTGGTCAAACTGAGCGTTCCCCGCTTTCGCGGGGACATGCTTCGCAGGGACAAGGTTCACTATTATTAATCGCCTCCATTATAGCCATGACTCCGGGTTTGGCAAGACCAAAGTGATGAAAATCTGCGGTTTTGAGCGCTTCGGCGAAGCCTGTAGGCAGCCCCAAACAGGCGATTAGTAATGAAAACAGTTAAGTTCTTGCAAGTTTGTTTGTCAACGGCTATATTATTATTTGGGATTTGGCGATATTATCCGCCGGTCTTATCGGCCAATCGTAACTATACCCTTAAGGGTAAAAATTCCCGCGAGTGCGATTGTAACCTGTTGTTGAAAAGGTTCTTACCCGCGAGCAAACGGGAAAACTTAACTGAGAGCACTATATATATTATAATTGCGCTTAGGAATCTTCGTGTGTCGATGGGAGACGAACGTGGCATATAAAATTGTATTTAAAGAACAGCTTTCAGAAGATGTTTTTACCGCCGAGGTGCAAGCACCCCTGATTGCGCAGGCCGGGAAACCGGGACAATTTGTGATTGTGGGGATTAGTTGCGGGTACAGTGAGCGGATTCCTCTTACGATAGCAGGGTCGGACGTCCGGAAGGGTACGATACGGTTGATATGGCAGCGTGTAGGCAAAAGTACCGCAGAGATGGCGGACATGAAGGTCGGGGACCGTTTCGAAATCGTCGCGGGGCCTCTTGGCAGACCCACGCACATCGAGAAGTTCGGGACCGTTGTATGTGTGGGTGGTGGAATCGGAGTTGCGCCGCTGCTTCCCATCGCAAAGGCTATGAAACAAGCGGATAACAAACTCGTCGGCATACTTGGCGCCCGAACTAAAGAATTGCTCATCCTCGAAGATGACTTTACCGGCATAAGTGATGAACTGATTGTTGTAACGGATGACGGTTCATACGGGCGAAAGGCTCTGGTAACCGAGCCGTTGAAAGAGGTGTGCGCGCGCGAGGCGAAGCCGGACCTGGTTGTGGCGATTGGGCCTGCGATAATGATGAAGTTCTGCTGTGAGGTAACAAAGGAGTATGGGATACCGACTCAGGTATCGCTGAACACGATTATGGTTGACGGGACGGGGATGTGCGGTGGCTGCCGGGTGGAAGTTGACGGCAAGGCGAAGTTTGTGTGTGTTGACGGGCCGGAATTTGACGGTCATAAGGTAAATTTCGACCTGATGATGAAAAGGCTGTCGGCTTATAAAGCCCAGGAACAAAAGGCTCACGAAGCGTATAAAAAGCACAGATGTAAAATAGGGCTGGACGGTTAGACGGTTAGACGGTCAGACGGTCAGAGGGTTTGACGATAGAAGCTTGCTGGTTAAGAAACTATGTTATGTTACAGGGTTTGGAGTTTTTGCAGTGAACGATGACGAAAAACTTTTACAGCAGCTTCTGAGAAAGCAAAAGGCCGGCGGGCTGAAGCCGTCGGACAGGTTTAACATACCACCTCAGCCTATGCCGCAGCAGGACGGTGTCGAGAGGCGAAGTAACGTAAATGAAGTTGCTTTAGGCTATACCGAGACACAGGCCCGGTTGGAGGCGATGCGCTGCCTGCAGTGTAAAAACGCACCGTGTATCGCCGGCTGTCCCGTGAAAATCAGGATAGGTGATTTTGTTGCGGCAATCGCAAAGGGCGGGTACGCCGAGGCGCTGGCCATAATAAAGGAAAACTCCCTTTTGCCTGCTGTATGCGGTCGCGTTTGTCCACAGGAGGTCCAGTGCCAGGAAACGTGCACGGTCGGTAAGAAGTTCAAAGACGTCGGCAAGGCCGTCTCGATAGGAAGGCTCGAACGGTTCGTCGCGGACTGGAAGGGCGGCGGAGACGGTGTGCCGAAAGCGGCGCCAGAGACGGGCAAAAAGGTGGCGGTTATCGGTTCCGGGCCGGGTGGTATAGTTGTCGCCGCCGATACAAGAAGGGCCGGCCATGCCGTAACCTTGTTTGAGGCGTTCCATAAACCGGGCGGAGTTATGGTTTACGGTATTCCCGAGTTTCGACTGCCTAAATCAATTGTGCAGTCGGAGATAGATGTCTTGACAAAAATGGGCGTTGATATAGTCTGCAATTTTGTCGTCGGCAGGACCAGGACGATTGCCCAACTGATGGCCGAAGACGGCTTCGATGCGGTTTATATCGGAGTCGGTGCGGGCCTGCCGCGATTTATGGGTATCGAGGGCGAGCAATTAGTCGGAGTTTACAGCGCCAACGAATATCTTACACGGGCCAATTTGATGAAGGCATACCAGTTCGGCGCCGGTGCCGACACACCTATCGCGATATCGAAGAAGGTCGCGGTTATAGGCGGCGGCAATGTCGCGATGGACTCGGCGAGAACGGCGGTCAGGTTGGGAGCCCGGGAGGTTTATCTGGTTTACAGGCGGAGCGAAAAGGAGATGCCCGCCCGGATCGAGGAGGTTCACCATGCCAAGGAAGAAGGTGTCCGGTTTCATATACTCCAGAATCCAAAACGTATCCTTGGTAACGAAGCCGGATATGTTACAGCAATAGAGTGCTTGAAATATAGACTTGGTGAGCCGGATGAGTCGGGCAGGCGCAGACCCGTTCCGATAGGGGGGAGTGAATTTACGATTGATGTGGACACTGTCATCGTGGCTATCGGCAACGGCGCCAATCCTTTGATTGGTCAGACTACGCCGGGGCTGGAGCTTAACAAGTGGGGCAATATTGTCGTTGACGCCTACTGCAAAACCTCGCTCGATGGAGTGTACGCAGGAGGCGATATTGTATTAGGGGCTGCAACGGTTATCCTTGCGATGGGCCAGGGCCGAATCGCCGCCGTTGCGATAAATGAATATCTCGCCGGGAAAGAGGGATAATAAAAAAGCCTTCAAGAAATATTTTCACGTATTTCTCCTTTGTGCCCACAATGTCATCCCGACTGGAATCCCGACTTGTCGGGACGAAACGGAGGGATCTGCCAATCAATCATCCCGGCGCGCCGGGATTCCTTTTTTGTGGATTCCTCGACTCCGCTTCGCTTCGCTCGGAATGACAATAAGAAACCGCTCCATAAGAATGACATTTGGCATCAAGAACCATACCAGTCCTTGCTCAAGTCAACCCAATCAGGATTCTGAGAGTCGATAAGTGCCACCTTTTTCTCTCTGCGCCACGCTTTGATTTGCTTTTCCCGCTTAATGGCGCTTGCAGGATCCCGAAAGATCTCAAAATAGAGCAGCCTATCTACATTGTACTTGTCAGTGAATCCCTTTACGGAGTGGTTTTTGTGCTCGTGTACCCGCTTCTTTATATTATTTGTCATGCCCATATAAAGAACTGCTGATTTGCCGGCCATTATGTACACATAATAAGTTTTCATGACGTCATTATATCAATTGGAAAAATTTATTTGAAATTGCTTTTTCTGTGGATTCCTCGACTCCGCTCGGAATGACAACGGTTGCCCATGCAGCGAGTTTCTTATCTCATCGTGGTCATGATTTTGTCGATTGTTGTGGTTGCTGCTGCGGCCAGTTCGTCTGAGGCGCCGTAATAAATGGTGACTTTCCCGTCGTCTTTGGTAATTGCTCCGCAGGAAAAGACCACGTTTCCGTAAAAGCCTTTCACCTCGTAATCGGCCTCGGGCTGCATCAGCGGCTCCTTCGAGCGGGCGATGATTTTGGAGGGGTCGTTCAAATCGAGTAGGGCGGCTGCGAGGCTGTACTTGTCGTTTTCATCGGAGCCGTGGTAAATTTCGAGCCATCCGGCCTCTGTCTTTATAGGTACGCAGCTTCCGCCCGTTTTTGCACCGTCGAATGTGCCGGGCCTCGGCATAATGAGCGGGCTGTGGGCGCCCCAGTCGGTAAGATTTTCGGAAGAAGCAATCCACACACCACGAGGGCCGATGTGCATCGGCACCGGGCGGGTCAGCGCATAGAACCTGCCTCCTATTTTTTCGGGAAAGAGAACTACGTCGATATTTTCCGGGCAAAATATAATGCCGCATCGCTCAAACTTCTTGAAATTGCTGGTTTTCAGCAAACCTGTGCAGATGCCGTACTCACTGACGACTTTGTACGTAATATAGAATTCGTCTCCCAAAGGTGTGATTCGCGGGTCTTCGAGGCCGAAGGTCTCGTAGTACGTTTCGCCAAAGACAGTCGGCGTCTCGTCAATGTCAAAATGAATGCCGTCTTTGCTGCGGGCCAGGCGCAGATGCGAGATACTTGTAAGGTACATCTTGTTTCTATAATTGAACACGCGGGAGTCCAAGAGTTCCAGGCCCGGGTCGCCGTGCTTTATCCTTAAGGGATTGATTCTTCCGGTCTTCGGGTCGAGTATCGGGGCCAGCTCTTCATCGTCGGCCTTATCTTTCGGCCGTTCAGCCACGCGCAACAATAAAAGTACTTCGTTATTATAAATTGTTGCACCGGCATTAAAGGCACCAACAACTTCGTAATCGCGGCGGCTCGGTACCACATCGGCAGGAGTTATCAAAGGGTTCTCGACACATCTTTCGACCAGCATCGACTTGCCTTTCAATCAATTTTCACCTTTTCCTGTTTTACAACCAGCGAGTAAGTGATAAATTACCGGTCAATTTGCTTTTAATCAAGATAATTTGGCGTTATGATACCGGCAATCTTTGGTTTGTGTGGAGAACAGGATATGGATATTAAGTCGAAGCGGATAGCGATTCTTGCACCGGTGGCTTGGCGGACACCGCCGAGGGCTTATGGAGCGTGGGAGACGGTCGCCAGTAACATTACCGAGGGACTGGTTGCCCGCGGCTGGAAGGATATAACGCTTTTTGCCACGAAAGATTCGATTACAAAGGCCAAGCTTCACGCCGTGATTGAAAAGGGCTACGAGGAAGACCCGACCGCCGACCGCAAGGTGTCCGAGATTATGCAGATTTCGGAGGTTATGGAGATGGCCGACGAGTTTGACCTTATCCACAGCAACTACGATTTTATCCCGCTTGCATTTTCAAGACTCATAAATACGCCGATGCTGACCACGATTCACGGCTTCTCGTCGGACTCGATTCGGCCGGTTTATCGAAAGTATAAGGATACGTATTATGTTTCCATCAGCGACTCGGACAGAGACCCGGAATTATCTTATCTTGCGACTGTGTATAACGGTATCGACCTTTCGAATTTGACTGTTGGCTCAAAGCGAGGTGATAAGCTCGTTTTCTTAGGGCGGATACATTCCGACAAGGGTACGCATCTGGCGTGCGAGGCCGCCAAAAAGGCCGGCATGGACCTGATTATTGCGGGCATAATCCAGGACGCCGATTACTTCGACAATCTCGTCAAGCCGCATATCGACGATACGTCTATTAAGTTTATCGGCCCCGTCAATCCCATCCAGCGTGATGCACTGTTTAAGGAAGCATACGCCGTGCTCCACCTGAACGAGCTTGCCGAGCGATTCGGCCTGGTCATGGCCGAGGCCAACGGCGCAGGTGTACCTGTCATTGCTTATGACCGTGGCTCTTGTCGGGAGGTGATAGCTGACGGCAAGACCGGATTTCTCGTAAACACGGTCGATGAAGCGGCCGAGGCCGTTGGCAAAATCGAGCAAATAGAGCCTGCGGTTTGCCGCAGGCACGTGGAGGATAATTTCAGCATAGACTGCATGGTCGCCGGCTACGAGAAAGTTTATGCGAAAATATTCGAATTTGAAAGCCGAAAAAGGAACCGGGCGTGAACGAAAATGATATTAAAGAATTTTTGAATAAGAAGCAACGGTACTTTAAGCGGCGCTCTAAAATTACACAGAGGGTATACGCAAAAGCTGAGGAAGGATTTGATAAGGAACTTGAAAAATTAGTACATAAGATTGGTAGCGGCGAATGGGATGGTAACAGCAAGGAAGTACAAGATGCTCGTCACAAACTTGAATATCAGCATTTGGAAGTGTTGCGAGAGGCAATGCTTATCATGGTTTGTTCTTTGATGGAAGAAGTACTAAAGGATATCACAAAGCTGTGTGTTCCGAATTGTGAAGATGAAATTAAAGGTCGAAGGGGGAGCTGGCTCAAAAAACATTTGGATATTCTGAAACAGAAAAAAAGTATTATAGTGAATCAAAAAGAAGTGAGTTTTTTCCAGCATTTTATTAAATTACGGAACTGCGTTGTACATGGAGGGGGAAATGTTAACAAAAGTGAAGATGCAAAATTACAAGAAGCTATTTCCAGTATCCAGAAATATGGGAAAGAAAATGGACGCGATATGTTGGGAATATTAGGTGATGGTTATTTTTGGCTGGGCAGAAAATTTATAGTTGAAGTTATGATAAAAGGTAAAAAAATCATGGAAGCAATTTTCAAGTGCTTGCTGAGATAATTAAATAAGCAGGATTCTGCACCATATTAAGGATTAACTGGACCCCGGCTCGGGGGCCGGGGTGACAAGGAATAGCCAAGGCCGGGGTGACAAGGAATAGCCAAGGCCGGGGTGACAAGGAATAGCCAAGGCCGGGGTGACAAGGAATAGTCAAGGCCGGGGTGACAAAGTGAGAGTTCGTTACAGGTGCGAAAGACCGTACAGATGTCATGCCGGACTTGATCCGGCATCCAGGAATAATGTTGAGTGAAACAGTACTATGTTTATATCTTGGCCAATAAGCGGAATGGAACGTTATACACGGGTGTTACCAACGACCTGCGCAGACGGGTTCTGGAGCATAAGGACGGAACAATCGGCGGCTTCACAGACAAGCATCAGGTTAAGTTGCTCGTATATTTTGAAAGACATAATGATATCGAACGGGCCATACGAAGAGAAAAATCGATAAAACGATGGCGTAGAAAGTGGAAGTTGGGCTTGATTGAGTCAATGAATCCTCAGTGGGTTGATTTGTATCAAGTTTATTTTCCAAATCGGGTCTCAAGTAAAGAATGAATGTACGGGCAAGCTTAATTTTTAGAATGCTCCACTGTCATGCCGGATTAAATCCGGCATCCAGAACGACTGGACCCCGGGTCAAGCCCGGGGTGACAAGTAGCGGTCGAGTCCAGAGCAACAGGGAAATGTGAAAAGTAGTTCACGGTGGCAAAGCGAAATTTTGTCATGCCGGACTTGATCCGGCATCCAGAAAAAACAGGAAAGGCGTACAAATGGAAAAGGAACTGGTTAAGCGCTATCAAAATAATCCTATCCTGACGAAGGATGATATTGGGTATCCTGTGGAGACGGTACATAACGCCGGTGTGGTCAAGTTCAACGGGCGATATATCATGCTGTTCCGTTCGCACAGGGCCAACGGGCGTTCGATAATCGGTCTTGCCGAAAGTGACGACGGCTTCAATTTCAAGGCAGGGCCGGAGCCTTTCATGACGCCGGCAAAAGAGGGTGTATTTTCCGAGTACGAGGCGTTCGGCGTCGAAGATGCGCGTGTTGTTTTTCTGGAAGATGTATATTACATAACCTATAGCGCGTATTCAGCCCATGGTGTGCGGATCGGCCTGGCAAAGACAACCGACTTTGAATCCGTCGAGCGGGTAGCCTTTATTACGCAGGCCGACTATCGAAATACGGTGCTGTTTGGCGAGAAGATCGGCGGCAGATATGTCAAACTCGACCGGCCGCACTCAGATATCAGTCCGTGGTCTATCTGGATAAGCTTTTCGCCGGATCTTGTGCACTGGGGCGATTCGAAGATAGTGCTAAAGCCTGTGAAGTACCACTGGGATGAGATGAAGATAGGCCCGGGTGCACCACCGATCAAGACTGATAAAGGCTGGCTTAGCATTTATCATGGTGCTTTTGAAACAATGGCAGGTGCGGTTTATCGTTTGGGAGCGGCGTTGCACAAACTTGATGACCCTTCGGTTGTTCTCGGTGTAGCGGACCGGTGGATTTTGCAGCCCGAGGCCCCGTGGGAACGTACCGGCTATGTTCCGAACGTCGTATTTACGTGCGGGGCGGTTGCCGAAGATGACGGCACGGTCAAGTTATATTGGGGCGGTGCCGATAGCGTAATGTGTGCCGGTACGGCGGTGATTGAGGAACTGGTAGAATTGTGCCTGACCGACGGCAGGCCGGCTATGTAAATCGCTCGATGGGTAGAATTCGCCAAAGAGGATAAGTCTTGGCATCAACGAGCCTAACAACGGGGTGCGAAAAATTTCGTTGATTTCGAAATATATCCTTGAATATTGTTTGCAATTTTGGTAAAATATCTTGTTATGGCAAAAAACGGGAAAAACACTGTAAAGCAAAAGTCGATAGCCGAGCATTTGAATCTGTCGGTGGCGACCGTTTCGAAGGCCCTGAGCGATTACTCGGATATAAACGAGCAAACGCGAGCAAAGGTAATCAATACGGCCTCGAAAATGGGCTACAAGTTCGACACCCGGTCAAGAAAGGCATTGGTCGGTAAGAGTTACTTTGTCGGTGTGCTGATTTACGGCTATACCGATGACTGGCAGCACACCACGTACTTTGCGGGGATGAGCGAAAGATGCGCCAAGATGAATGTCTCGTTAGTGCTTCATTATGTCAATGCAGCCGACTGTGAACAGATACTGGACCCGGACCATCAGCCACCTGCCATGCGGGAAGGACAACTATCCGGTTTAATCCTGGTCAATCGATGGCCGAGGCACATTGTAAGGAAGCTCCTTAAGGAGACGCCGGCAGTTTCTGTGGTTCATCAGGTTCCCGATGTATCTTTGGATATAGTCGGTATCGACGACACCAGCGGGATATCGATGTTGATGGATTGCCTTTATCAGTTAGGGCACCGCAAGATAGGTTTCTTTGGCAGGAGTGGACAAATAACCTGGTCCCGTCGGCGTTTTAGCGCTTATGCCGACTCTCTTTGCCGATTGGGACTGGATTTAGATGTTGAATCTGTATGTGATGTGTCCGCGGAGCTTTTCGAGGATAAATCGCTTGATTGGGATAGGCAGATTGATTATGCGGCCGCTCAGCTTCGCCGAGGTGTCAAGGCATGGATGTGCGCCAGCGACCGTGCCGGTTATATGCTGTGTAGGGGGCTGATGGACAGGGGGATTAATGTGCCGCGTGATGTTTCAATCACCGGCTTCGATAACAGTGAGGCCGACAGACTTGGCTGTCGGGAACTGACGAGCGTGAGCGTACCCGCTTTGAAGATTGGCGCCGAGGCATTGCGTCGCTTGATAACCCGTCTTCGTCACCCGAACGGGCCTTACCTTCACGTGGAATTGCCTTGCAGATTCGTGGAGGGTCTGACAACCGCCGCACCGAACGCCGAGCAGGTTCCCGTGCAGGGAGCGAAACCAGCGGCTCATGAAAAAAATTCATAAGCAACTCGAAAACATATAAGAGAGAGGAGCAGTATGAAAACACAGAGCCGAATCGTAAAACCGGCGGTTTTTTGTTGTTTTTTGGTTATCGTATCAGCATCATTCAGTAGTGCCGCCGGCCCAATGTCTATCAGGATGACGGCGGCAACCGCTTCGGACCCGAGCGGTGTCGAGTACTACTTCGAAGAGACCAGCGGTAATGACGGCGGCAGCAGCAGCGGCTGGCAGGATAGCCCGTTCTATAGAGACACAGACCTTTCGCCCGACACTCAATACATTTACCTCAGCAAAGCGCGCGACAAGAGCTTTAATCTGAACGAAACCGCCTGGTCGGACTCTGAATCAGTTACGACCGGCAACCCGATGGATAAATTGGCCGACTTTATATTTCACTGGCTTCGGTCCGACTGTGGAGAACCTAACTGGTGCGAAGGTGCCGACCGCACAGGTGACGGGTGGGTGGATGCCGAGGACTTCGCCATCTTTTCCACTGCCAACTGGCTCGAATTCAGCCTTAAGGGCTACTGGAGGTTCAATGACAGTCCTTTTGACGGCTCTGCTTTTGACAGTTCCGGCTTCATCCGCGGAGGCGACTTTGCAGGTGATGCAAATTTCGTTCCGGATCCCGAACGTGGGCAGGTGCTGAGCTTAGATGGAGACGGCGACTACGTTCATATAACCGGCTACAAAGGTGTTACCGGCCTGACAACTCGCACCGTATCAGCCTGGATAAAAACCGACGTGGTCGACGACGGCGACGTTGTATCCTGGGGCCAAGCAGCAGCCGGCAAAAGATGGTTGTTATATATCAATAATTCCGGCTGCCTGCAAATCGCGGTTTACGAAGGTAACAAGCGGGCCACCAGTCCGGACTTACGTGACGGTGCATGGCATCATATCGCAGCCGTACTTCCGATGGGGTACACAAATGTGGCAGATGTTGACCTTCATGTGGACGGCCTGCTCGTTGCGCCGGCCAATACCGCCACAGCGGAACGCGAGATTGATACCGGCACTATGTCGGATGTCAAAATCGGTATCTTTGATGATGGCCAGAACAGATATTTCAACGGGCTGATCGACAGTGTTCACATCTACAACCGTGCACTGGACGAAGGAGAAATCGCGACATTGGCAGGACTTTAATCTCTATCGGTGAAATTCAGAAGCCTATGTTTTCTCTTTGAATCGCAATGAAGGTGAAAATGGAGAAAAATATTTTAAGCATTTTGTTATCATTGCTATTTATAGCTGCATCCGCTTCAGGTGCCTGGGTGAAGGTAGATGACCGGGACGCTTCGGTTACATATTCAGGTTCGACATGGCATCAGACAAATCCGAGTACCGCTTACATGAATACTGCTACGTTTACAACAAATACGGGTATATCAGCAACATATAGCTTTACAGGCACCCAGGTGCGCTTCTATGTATGGCAATATGATACCGCACAAGGATATAATGTGTATATTGATGAGATATTCCAACAACCTGTAAATATAAGTGCGGGCTCCGAGGCAAGTATCCAGGCCTGGGAAAGCGGAACATTAGCCGATACCGCCCATACTCTCAGGCTTGAGACTGCTTCCGGTGAACCACATGTAGATGCCTTTGAACACTCCAGCAGCGGTCCGCCGGACGAAGATGCGCCTACGCCTAACCCGATGGAATGGCAGTCTGAGCCAAACGCATATGGTGGCTATTCAATAACGATGACAGTTGTCACCGCCACCGATGCATCAGGAGTGGAATATTTCTTCGAAGAAATCAGCGGTAATCCCGGTGGAGATGATTCCATCTGGAAGTCGGGCCCAAGCTATACTGATTACGGCCTGGACAGTGATACCACCTACACCTATCAGGTTAAGGCAAGGGACACAAGCAGTAACCAGAATGAGACGGATTGGTCAACGGCAGTATCGGCAACTACTGGTGCCGCCCTTGCTCCGGCACCCCAAATGCAGTGGCACAGGTCATACAATGGAAGTGGGGAGGAAAGTCACCCCCATTACGTCACAGAAACCAGCGATGGCGGATTTCTTATGGTCGGCGAGACGGGTTTTGTCTGGAATGACACGGCAAAAATCTATGTTGTCAAGACGGATTCTTCCGGAAGCCTTTTATGGGAGAAGGAATTTGGAACCGCAGGATATAATCTTGGAAACGGGCTGGTTGAAACACCGGATGGAAATTATGTAATAGCAGGCACGTTGAATTATGATGCAGCGTTAATAAAGGTAAATGCTTCTGACGGTAGTACTATTTCCGGATGGCCCAAAACCTGGAACCTTGGCTCAGAGGATAGCTTTGAAGCCGTTGAGAATACTCAAGATGGCGGACTAATCACAACAGGATATAGAAACGGACTTGCAGAAGGGACTTTCCTTAACTGGGGCCAGGGTAATTTAATAAAAACCGATGCCGATGGAAACCAAATCTGGAACAAGGATATATCGGCTTACATGTGCTCCGGCTACAGAATGAAAAGGATCAGTGACGGGTATATGGTTTCGGGCCATCCAGCGGAGGAAGGCCAGCCGGATTATACTCTTATGAAATTTGATTTCGACGGCAATGTAGTCTGGAATAAAACGCCTCACCCGGATATCTACTGGGGCTTCGATGTCGGTGCAAACGGTCACATGATTATGGCTGGGCATGGGGACA
>Ga0114922_10002182_pt1 | contig 18456 bp, 14 predicted proteins | sample AartaG_FD_100975 | JGI IMG/M metagenome (GOLD analysis project Ga0114922, IMG submission 100975) | Deep subsurface microbial communities from Aarhus Bay to uncover new lineages of life (NeLLi) - Aarhus_00045 metaG | ecosystem: Environmental > Aquatic > Marine > Oceanic > Sediment | place...
CGGAAAAACAGAAGTGGCCAAAACATTTATCATTCTATTTTCAACCTCTCTTTTAAATCCCTCGTACCAGTTGTCGCTTTCTATGTTTTTCATTAAATCGTATTCAAAAAGCAAACTAATAATTAGCCCGGTTTTGCCTTCCGGGGCAGACGAAGGATCTTTTAGAGCAGGTATGGAAATCTCGTATGTATTCAATTGACAAAATTTATTCAACCATTTCAAAACGTCTTCTTTTGAAGTATGTGCCCAGTTCTGAAGCAAATCCTTGATTTCCAGGCGATGTACTTCACCTAATCCCTTTTTAGATGGAGTATAGAAAAAATGTCCGTTTGCTATTTTTTTAAAACCTTCTGGTGGTTCGTCTACTGTCAAGAACAGTGTAAAAATGGAGTCCCCACCTCGTTTTGAAAGTATTTCTCTTCTGTGAATATTTATTTTGTTGACAAGCTTTTTTGCTAAGCTCTCGGTATTGATTATTCTATATAGTGTTTTAAGGTCAGCCGCCCATATGAGGGTCTTGTATGTAAACACAGTGCCATTACTATCCTTTACGAAAGAGTCCGAAGGAACAACTTCTCGAATTTCTGATTCAGTTACTATTCGGCCTCCAAAATCCAGAATTTTGTTTTCAAGGGCTTTGGGCAATTTTCCTGTTCCGCCTTTTGGATAAAGGTAATCCAGATATAGTGAAAAATAACTCATGGCAAAAAAAGTGGGAGTATTTTTAAAAAAATGCTGACTGATAATGTCTCGGAGGCTAGTATTTTTTGTTATTTTTTTTAAGAAATCTTCGACAGGAAAATCCATGTGGTTGATTCTTTGAACTGTAAAAATAAATTTGAATAACCATGGCAAGAGAGTATTAAACAGGTACTCCTTGTCATTTTTTAAATCCTTAAACACAGGATTTTCAATACCATACAAGACATCCATATCTTTCATTACTTTTCGTATTACAGTGAGGATATGGTCTATGTCTTTTTTCATGTCGGGATATAATTTCTGTAATAATACTTTGTAACGATTCAGGCTCTCAGCATCATCAATGTGTAAAATTTCCTTTTCAATTCCAACAGAAACTGGGCTTCGAATGAATTCGAGATCGATTTCTAATTCTTTCAACATCGGCAAGATGATTCCTGCATCTTCTATTGCACGAACCCCAGCATCAAAAAGAAACCCGTCGCGCGTGAAAGAGCTGACAAGTCCTCCACATTTTTTATTCTTTTCAAAAAGCAAAACCTTAAGTCCGTCACGAGACAGGTAAGCGGCGGCAGTTAGTCCTGCCATACCCCCTCCTACAACAAGGACATCATAATTGTTTTTCATGTAGTCCGCCCAATTCCAAACTGATATCCCAGAGTTTTTTTGCCATTTCTTTGTCCAAAGCCGGTGGTGCTGGTTCTTCTTCTGTGGTCAGATTAAAAAATTTCCCGCTAAATCCTTCAAGCTCTTTTGAGACGCCCAAATAATATAAGGCTTCCGCTGATATTTCAGGAGAATGAAGGTTTTTATCAATAAAGTTGCGCTTATACCATCTATAAATTGGCCCATTGTGTTTGCCCGATTGGGTTTTTACCGCTCCTGGGTGCATCGCGTTTATGGTCACCCCACTTTGTTTTAAACAGTCATCGAATAACATCATCGATAAAAGTTGGGCTGTTTTAGCAGAACCATAACTGCGTAAACCAGTATAAGAACGTGTATTCCAATTTAAGTCGTCAATTCTTATCCCCCCAACTGCAAAACGGTGCCCTTCGGAGTTTACTAATATTATTCGAGCTTTTTTTTGAGATTTTAGTTTATCCATGAGCAGAAAGTTTAATACGAAAGAAGAAAGATAGTTGACAGCGAATACCATTTCAACGCCGTCAACAGTTATTTCCCGCTTCGTATTAAAAACTCCGGCATTATGTATGAATACGTCAATAGGGGTGTTTAGTTTTAGAAGCTCTTGGCCTATTTTATGCACATCTTCCATGCAACTTAAGTCAGCAATTTTATAATCACATTGCACAGCAAACTCAGTATTGATCTCTTTGCATAAGGCTTGTGATTTTTCTTCGCTTCTGTTTATACAGATTAAATTAGCACCCTGGGATGCGTATTTTCTGGCAGTAAAATAGCCGATTCCAGATGTAGCACCGGTGATAAGTACATAACGGTTGTTAAAATTCTCTGTACATATCTTTGGCTTCGCTTTGCTATTACGAATCATAGCAAAGATATTGGACCAACGGTATTCTTTAAAATATGTTAAAAGTGAATTATGCTGACTCATTTACATTTATCCTAACCAAACTTTTTTCTCATGAATTTTCGATAAGGTTTTACAAAAAATGGGATATTATCAAAAATATCACCCCATAGGTCATAGTAATCCCTCTGTTTCTTTATCTTTCCATTCTCGTCTAAAATGAGCCGGCTTGCTCCATACAGAACGGAGCGTGGTCTTTTTTTAAAAATAATGGTCATTTCCCATTCAATAAAAATGATATTGTCTTGTATACTGGCTTGCACAACATCCATTTGCAATTCCTGGGATCTCTTAGCTAACCTTTCAGTCATTTCTGTGAATTCATCAATACCATGTAGTTCCTGTATCGAATCTTTAAAGTATATGTCATCAGCATAATATGGCAGAATATGCGACCAATCCGGTTTTCCCTGTGTATTGTAAGTTTTCGTCCACAACTCGGTAATTTGATTCGCATTTTCTATTGCAGCAATCATAATGCCTCCTTGATACTATCGTATGCTTGTACTTCGGCAAATGATTCGGACACAGCACAGCAAATGTCTGAACTATAAATTCTCACATGATGTTAAAACTATTTCGCTTGCGGCGCAATGACAATTTTATTAGAGATCAACAATTTCTATTTACATTCAGTATGAATCACCTGTAAAAACATTAACATGAGAATGGTTACGGATCCTCAAAACTCGCTTCTAAGCAACTCAGCGTTGATGCGGGCCAACGCGTCGATGGCCGCCTTCAATTTCTTGTAGTCTTCGCGCAGATGCAGCTTGGTTTTCCGCAGGACCGTTTGAACTCAAAAACCGAACCACGAATCAATCAGGAAAAGGCCACCTTGAAACCCTTCAACAAATCCAATTTGAACCGGCTCAATCTGTGGGCGTATCCTCCCAGCCCGGACTAAACTGACCGTTCCGCCGATTGGTACCGGGTCATAAATCGGCGGTCGATACGGTTCTTCAGAAAGAAGTTGAATCTGCTGATCCAGCTGAAGACTCCACGCATATAGAGGGCCGTGTTATCACCGAGATTGAACATCAGCGTATAGACAGAACGCGGACGAAAACAGCGCAACGCTTCACCCTCGAGAGCCGCCTGAAGGTTGTCCCGCAGAACAGGATTTTGTCGGTACGCCACTACTCCGATCTTAGTCAAAGGGCCAGGCAAAAAGTCGATACAATCACCCCCCCCAAAAATCTGCGGGTGTCCGACCGCCTGCAGAGTACCATTGACCAAAAGACCACCGGCAGGTCCGACATCCAATCCTGAGTTGATAAAGAGGTCGGAGATTTGAACGCCCGAGGCCAATATGGCGTAATCAGTGTCCAAAAGTTGTCCGTCGTTCAATACAGCACAACCGGGCTCCAAAGCGGTGACTCTTTGGCCTTCGAATATCCGGACGCCCCGCGCGCTCAGGGAGCGTACGGCCAGATTTCGTGTTCGCTGAGGGAATACTTTCAGCAATCGCTTTCCGGCTACCATACTGATAACACCGCTAGCTCTTTGGTCCCGCATCAGTCTGGCCAGGTTACCGGATATTTCGACCCCTGCCGGACCACCGCCGATAACCAACAGCCGCGGTTTCTCCTTGGTTTTCAGCAATTCGAGAATTGCTCTCCGGGCTACCGGGAAATTGTCCATGGGCTTGGCTGTGATCCACTGTCCCTCCAGGCGTTGAAAGGAATCCACAGGTACCCGGCTGCCGATATTGAAACTGACAATGTCGTAATCGACTTTCAGCCCACTTCTCAGGTACAATCGACCCTCTCGAACGTCCACCCCTTCGACCGTGTCCGCGATAAAACAGCCTCCCCTAAGCTCGACCAGACGTTGGATATTGACTCGGCCCTGTTCAGGTTTGTAAATACCCGAAAGCACGCCGGGGCCCATGCCGGAATAGGTGTAGTGAGGGTGGGGGCTGATGACCAATGTCTTGTGTCCCGAGCGGACAAAATGATTGAGGTGTAAAAAAGCGCCTAGATGAGCGTGTCCGGCGCCGACAAGAACCAGCTGCTTTCCCATGACAATGATCTTCCGATCTGTATTATACGCAGAAAGGGCAAATTGACAACAAAATCAATGCTTGTTCTCCCCGGCTTTTTTCGGTGTTCCCCGGTGCAAACATTAATGGAAACGACCTCGATGAGCACTAAGCATCAGGCTCTTGAGATGTTTTGGATCCCGAGCACTGAGCCAGGTCTTTTCGAACTCCGACGACTGAACTATCTGGGCGAGGGCGGATAGGACTTTCAAGTGCAGCGTTCTGTTGTCTTTTGTCCCGATTAGGAAAAAGACAGCCTGGATTGCCGGTTTTTCCTCGGTAAATACTACACCTTTTCTACAGCGAATCGCTATCAAGTGAAACGGTGCTTCTCCCTGGACGATGATATGCGGGATGGCGAAAAACGGCGTCAAGGCTGTTGTGCCCACGGACTCCCGTTCTTTAAAAAGAGCGAAGAGATCTTCCGAAGGAAACCGCTTCTCCAGGATTTCAGCTGCTGTTTTAAACAGTTGGTCAATGGAAATCTGATCCTCAATATCCCGGTAAGTTCCTGCGGCAAAGACTTTGTCCACTGGGTCCGGAGAGGTCTCCTCTCGCTCGTGAGCAGCGCAATGAGCTCTGATTCCAGATGATCCCCGGTAATCTGCTTATTGGTAGCCCGCTCAATAAGATGCAGAAGCGCATACTCACGGCGCCAATGCCGGCGACCGTAAACAAGATATATGAGTACACCGAATCCAACCAGACCGAGGCTGATCTCGATTGCCTCTAAGCCGATGTCCACGAGGAGAAAAGCAAATACCGCCACAGCCAGGATCTGCAGATAAGGGTATAGAGGCGCTCGAAAACTGGGGCGGTAGCTGGGAAGTCCACTGGAGCGCATAATGATAACACTGACAGCGGCCAGAATATTCGCCGTAAGGACAACACTTGAGGCGGCTTTTACCAGCTGTTCGAGCGGCAACAGCAGAGCAAGACCGATGAAGACACCTGTCAGCGGTACAGAGGCCAGAAGCGTACCTCTGCGTTTGGAGACGTATCCGGTCCAAAGGGGCAGAAGTCTGTCTCGTGCCAGCGCCAGAGGATATCGTGAGGCGGAGAGGATCCCGGCGTTGGTTGTGGTGAGGAAGGCGAGCAAAGCTGCGATCGTTACAGCGATGTATCCCTCCCGGCCGGCGGTGATACCCGCGGTGTCAGCCACCGGAGCGGCGGAGTTGGCCAGCTGATCCGGCGGTACAACACCGATCATCACAACGATCACCAGCACATACAATATAACGACCGATACAATCGAAATAAAGATACCCAGCGGCAGGTTTCGTTTCGGGTTTTTAACCTCTTCAGAGATGGTAACGACGTTGATCAGTCCTCCGAAAGAAACGAACACAAAACCTGCGGTGGACAGCATCGTCCCGAACCCGTTGGACATCATCGAGGAAAAACGTTGTGTCTTTACCGATGGAAAGCCTACCGCAATAAAGACCGTCATCAAAGCGAGCAGAAAGATAACCAGCACACCTTCGGCGCGGGTGGCCATCTCAACACCGATCAGGTTGAGAACCATAAAAATCAGGACGATACTCCAGGCGACCAAGATCGGCGGTATCCCCAACAAGATGTAGGCCGTCTGGGACAACCCGAAAATGGCAAAAGAGCTTTTTAGACTCAAAGCGGCCCAACTCAGGATTCCGGATACGGTCCCCACAAGTGGGCCCAGCGTTCGGGTGATATAAAAGTAGTCACCTCCAGCTTTGGGCATGGCGGTGCTGAGTTCTACCACATTGAAAATCCCCAGCAGGGCAGCCAAACCGGCAAGCAGGTAGGCGTAGACAACGGCAGGACCGGATCTGGCGAAGGCCACCGCCGGGAGGATGAAAATACCCGAGCTGATCATTGCCCCGGAGGCAAGACTGTAGATATCAAACAGCCCCAGCGTTTTTTTGAGTTTCATATATTTCCTCTTTCTGCTTCTCCCGGCTGTCTCAAGGTCGGCTACCCTCGTTGTCCAGGGGTGTTAAGCGGGAAAATCTTGCAGCATCCAAAGCTATCGTATTCGTAAAACAGTCCCAAGTTGAAGACGTGATTGATGACAGCTTGCTCTTAACATAATTATGTATTTATCGGTTAGTAACCCCTGCTCGGACAACTCGCCTATTTGGGTCAAAGAAGGAATTTTTCCTGTTTGTTTTCATTTTTCCTAAAAAAAGATATCATGCCTGTTCAGCTTTCTATGACACGCTGGGAAAGGAGATCCAATGCCAGGACAGCCTGGACTTTCGGTGGACACGGCTCCATTACACGAATCTTATGGATATGAAAATACCTGAAGAATCGCATTTCATGGTTAACGCTCGGATGCTGCAGAAGACCGCAGAGGCGTCAATAGTAGACAAGGGCATCAGCGGGTCAACATCAGGTGTCGGACTGGAAGCCGCCCGCCAGTTGGCCGTCTAATGGTCGTTCAGTCCGACCGGTCTGCCCACGTCTATTCGTACCGGAAACACTGCAGCCGACCAAATAATAAAATCTCTACTAAAGTGAGCTCTTGGGAATGAACAGTACACCGGTCGACATCGACCAAACAAAAAAGAGAGGGACCGTAGTGGAGGTTCATAATCTGTTCAAATCGTATGGAACTGTACAGGCGTTGCGCGATGTAAGCTTCGAGGTGCATAAGGGTGAGGTATTGACACTTGTCGGCCCGAACGGTTCCGGAAAGACCACGATTGTGGAAATCCTGGAAGGCTTGAGAAGCTACGACGCCGGCAGCTTTTCCATTTTTGGACAAAAGCCCTCTCATCCTTTGGTAAAGCAGTCTATCGGCGTGTTTCTCCAGGAGTCTCAGCCCATGGACAATCTCACCCCACGAGAAATACTTCGATTGCACCGTAGCTTTTATAATCGCGGGCTACAACCTGAAGAAGCACTTGCTCGTGTGTCTCTTCAGTCCGAATCGGGAAAACTCATTCGCACACTTTCCACAGGACAGAAGCGCAGGTTGGATATCGCTGTAGCCATCATTAACGATCCGCTGCTTGTTTTTCTTGACGAACCAACGGTGGGCCTGGATCCCGGTGCACGCAGGAGCTTCTGGGAGATTATTCGAAATTTGCGTACAGAGGGCTGCTCGGTCATATTGACTACCCACTATATGGATGAAGCAGAAGCCCTGTCCGATCGAATTGCGTTTCTCTCCCATGGACGTATTCTGGCACTTGATACGCCATCCAGTCTCGTTAACAGCAGCGGCATTGAACATTCGATTCAGATTTGTTTTGTTTCTCCTATTCCGGGAGATATTAAAGACTCTTTCACCGCTATTCCCGGATCATACTGGAACAACAATACACTTCTGTTCACGACCAACAACGTCGAGCGTGACCTTCCTCAGTTGTTCAAGGAAATACATGAGGAAAATATTCAGATCGCCGAACTGATCGTGCACAGGCCAACCATTGAAGACGTATTTCATCTGCTGGCAGGCGGGAATCAATTCGATGGTTGAGCAGCGGAGCAAGTTACCTATTACCCGACGGCTACGCATTATCGGTCGTCTGACGCTTTCGTTCATCCTTCAAGAAGCCCGTTCAAAGAATGCGATTTTTTGGATGGTTGCCTTTCCGGTCTTTATTTTCGTGTTTTTCGGATTTGTTTTCAGCCAAACCAATTTCGAAACAAAAGATATGACCATCGGCATGGACAGGGCCCTCGTTTCACAAGGAAACGAGTCGAAACTGCTGGACCGAGTTCTCAAACAAAACGAATCCCTCGACGTTGAGTTTTTTGATCCGCCGAAGGGGATACAAATGCTGGCCGAGGGAGAGATACAGGCTTACATCTTACAGCTCCCCGAAAAAGACAATTACACGATCTATATAACAGAAAGAAATTTACCCTTTGTCTCCATGCTTTCCGTCATGCTCGATCGGTCCAACCTGGAAACAGTCAAACCGTTCTTCCGGGGAAGAATGCCCTTTGAATATGAGGTGCAGGTTGTCAGCCACAAAGGGAAACGTTTGTCATATATTTACTTTCTGTTCGCAGGGGTTATGGCCATAGCCTTGATGATGAACGGTTTGTTTGCCATTCCCCAAACGATCATCAATTATCGAAAGCTGGGATTTCTCAAACGTTTTGCTTTCTCACCCCTGGGCAAGTTCGAGTTCACCTGTAGTCTCATGGTTCAGCGTATTTGTCTGGGCGCTCTGCAGATAGCGCTTCTCTCGGTTAGTGCCATACTCATTTTCGGTATAAAGCTGACCACTGCACCTTTCGCCTTTCTGTTAACGTTTTTAGCGGGCACGGCGGCATTTTCGGTACTGGGATTTTTCCTGGCCGGTGTCATTCAATCTGTGGAAGCGGCGGTCGCTATTGCGCAGATTCTAAACATGGTGCTCATGTTCACCGGCGGGGTTTTTTCCCCCTTGAGATCATCCCCGACTATTTTCAGTTTATCGTCCGTATCAATCCGGTGTATTATTTGGCCCGGGCGGTATATGCAACAGCTGTTCTGGGTGAGGGTATAGACGCGATTGGAGATGATCTGCTGATACTTGCCGGAGTTTTCGCTGTTTTTTTTCTATTAACCATTATAACATTTCGCTATCAGAAAAGGGTTTGACACTCCCACTTCATACTGGAGATTAATTTGTGAGTATTATCAGCATCGTTTACCAGCTTATCTTCTGGTTGATGGGATTTTTCCTTCTCTGGAAGATACCCCGCTGCAGGCAAGTTCCGGTATCCGGGGAGGCCGGCGACCGTGGGTTGTGTGATTTCAGCATTATTATCCCCGCCCGGAATGAAGAGCAGACCCTGCCCTATCTCCTCGAATCTCTCAACGCGCAAAGTATTTCTCCAAAGGAAATCATCCTGGTAAACGACAGTTCCACCGACGCCACAGAAGAGGTGGCGCAACGTTACGATGTGAGGGTCATTCCCGCGCCTTCAAAGCCGGATGGCTGGTCGGGTAAATCCTGGGCCTGCTGGACCGGCGCCCAGGCCGCAACAGGCCAGGTGCTTCTCTTCCTGGATGCGGATGTGCGGCTTGCCCCTTCAGCTATCGCCCGACTGTGGAGCACCTATGAGCACGACGGTGGGCTGGTAAGCGTCCAGCCCTACCATATCATGGAGAAAGTTTACGAACAGCTGTCGGGTTTTTTCAATATTGTTGTTATGATGGGCCCCAACTGTTTCAGCCTGCTTGGGCGACGGATTGAGCCTACCGGGGCATTTGGTCCGTGTATTCTGTGTGATAGACTGAAGTACCTCGAGATCGAAGGTCACAAAGCGGTGAAAAAAAAAGTCGTCGAGGACCTCCCGATGGGGAAGCTCTTCAAGGCGGCGGGTGTTCGCAATACCTGCTACGGCGGACGTAACTGTATTTCCTTTCGTATGTATCCTGGCGGTTTGAAACCACTGATCGAAGGCTGGACGAAGTCAATGATTTTCGGCGCAGGTGAAATCCATCCTGTTTTTCTACTCCTGATCATATTTTGGTTGTGCGGCTGCACCGCTGCAGTGCGCGGCCTGATATCAGGCCTTCTGGACGGGAATCCGTTGTTTTGGAATTCTCCATTGTATACGGGTGTCGCCCTTTATCTCCTGTACGCGGGCCAAATCTGGTGGATGTTCAGAAGGATAGGACGTTTTTCGATCGTCAACGCTCTGCTGTATCCATTAACGCTGCTCTTTTTTCATCTATTGTTTGTACTTTCATTCGTGCAGGGCGCGATACTTCGCCGTGTGCGTTGGCGAGGAAGAAATTTGCATATCGGATAAACAGGGAGTTCAAAAGTATGCCGTCAGGGGAAATCGCATCAATACTCATCGTGGGCGTGAACGTTGCTATCTGGCTGGTCATTCATCTTGGCTCCGCATATTTCACCAGCTGGGTGAAACCGGAAAGATTCAATCCGGACACCTGGCTGTACAGAACACGTCGGTGGGAGCGGGAAGGGCAGTTTTATGCAATGTGTTTGGGTGTCAAAAAATGGAAAGACCTCCTACCCGATGGCGCCCGTGTGTCAAAAAAGGGATTTACCAAGAAACGGATGACCTCGAGGTCGCCTGTATACTTGAACCAATTTATCACAGAAACCTGCCGGGCGGAGTTATGCCACTGGTTGGTTATTGCGGCGGCACCGTTATTTTTTTTATGGAATTCCTGGCAGATCGCGATTCTCATGCTGCCCTATGCCCTCGCAGCGAATATGCCCTGCATTGTTGCACAGCGGTACAATCGGCCGCGTCTGCGCCGGGCCGTACAGATCCGGGAAAACGGTGGGGGGGGGGTTTGACCGGTTCTGATGTTGATTGTACCTTAGGATAATGAACCTCTGTGCGGATTCTGTGGCAAAAGGGGGAACAGGTGTCGGATGCGGACAATAAAGAATTCCTCGATCAAATCGAACAGCTTCTCGCCTCTCAAAGAGTCGGTGTTTTAGCTACACGCTACCAAAAAACGCCTCACCAGAGTCTGATCGCTTATATCAGCTCAGGCGATCTGAGAGAGATCTTTTTTGTTTCTCCTTTGTACACCAGAAAAGTGATGGCAATAGAAAAAGATCCTCGGGTCGCCCTGCTCGTTGATAGTCGACAGAACATGGAGAAAGATTTCGATGCCTGTATCGCTGTTACTGCCAAAGGTACCGTGGAGCGGTTGCCCGAACAGCGGTTAGAACCCTTTCTCAGCCAATACCTGGACAGGCATCCCTATCTCCAAGAGTTCGTATCCTCACCCTCTTGCGGCTATTTTCTCCTCCATGTTCGAAGCTATTCTCTGGTCAGCAGATTTCAACAAGTAGAGGAACTTTCTCTGCCATGACCCTGTCCCTCGATCTCGAAGACATTCAACAGCAGCACGCCAAGCTGACCGGGGGCAAGGCTCTGTCTCTGTCAATCTTACTTCAGAAAGGATTCGTCGTACCGGATGGACTGTGTATCCTCACCGATTCCTACCGACGTTTTGTGGACACTTCACCCTTGGCCGAAAGGATTCGTCTGGAACTGAGCCGAAAGGACTTCCAACACATGCGCTGGGAGGAGCTCTGGGACACCTCGTTGAGGATCCGTAATCTATTCAACCAAACCCCTTTTCCCGTGGACATGGCAGAACAACTGACCGAAAATATTGCCGCAAAACTTGGAGGGGATCCTGTAGCGGTACGTTCCTCGGCCATTGGAGAGGATTCGGGTGAGTTGTCCTTTGCCGGTCTGCACGAATCGATATTGAATGTGACCGGCGCTGAAAACATACTCAAACAGGTCAAACGGGTGTGGTCCTCGCTTTGGTCCGATGCAGCGCTCCTGTATCGGCAAGAACTGGGTCTGGAAGTGGAAAGCAGTGCCATGGCTGTAATGGTCCAGCACTTTGTCCCTGGCGACTGTTCGGGCGTCATCTTCTCCCAAAGCCCGCTGGATCCGGATATGGCCGTTTTAGAAGCAGTATCTGGCCTGGCCAAAGGCCTGGTCGACGGCGAGGTAGAACCTGAACGGTGGAATATCGATCGCCGGTCAGGACAGGTTCAGTCTCACGTTGCCCCCTCGGAATATCGACAGGTTGTCGCCGATCTTGGTGGGGTCCGAACTGTGCACGATAGCCGCCAACGAGACGAACCCCTGCTATCGAATCAACAGATCCAGGAGGTCTATACGGTAGTCCGGGAGGCGGAAAGCCTGTTCGGATGTCCTCAGGATATGGAGTGGACTTTTAGCACCGGTGGATTGCAAATCCTGCAGTCCCGACCGGTGACAGCCAAAGCAGAGGATGCTCAGGAGAAACGGGTCTGGAATCTATCACTGCGCCGCAGTTTTCAGAATCTCAGTGAGCTGCGCGAGAAAATCGAAACGGTGATACTGCCGGAAATGCAGGAGGAGGCGGATCGTCTATCAAAAAGAACATTAAAAGATCTTTCCGACAGTGATTTGGCCCAGGAAATCGGAATACGCCGGAGTGCCGTAGAGCGCTGGACAGGTGTGTATTGGGATGATCTGATCCCCTTCGCCCACGGTATGCGTCTGTTCGGCCAGGTGTACAATGACGCGGTTCAACCTCAGGATCCCTTTGCCTTTGTGGCGCTATTGCGTCCTGACCGATTGGAAAGCCTTGAGCGGAATCACAAACTTCACGACATGTCTGAGTATATTCGAAGGAAGCCGGTTCTGAGGAACTGTCTGAAGCAGAAGCCGCTGTCACAATGCAATGATGCAATACTGACAGCCCAACTAGAGTCTTATCTTGAACACTACGGTAATTTTCTGGGTATCCGGGTCAACCGAGAAGAACAGCTAACCCAACTGCGCATACTGCTCTTCGAGATGTCTGATCCTTCCCAAACACTCAACGAAGAGCAGGAAACGTCGAATCGGGAGGATCTGGAACTGCAGTACCTGGCTTGTTTTGAAGACGCAGACAAAGAACAGGCTAAAGAATTGATAGAATTGGGGCGGGCAAGCTACAAAATTCGCGATGACGACAATATCTACTGGGATCGATTTAAAGCGCTCTTGGGGCAAGTCGAAGAATTGGGCCGAGAACGATTGAAGGGCCGGGGTGTAAAACACAACGCTCTTTCTGCTGATGAGATCATGCGGTCTCTCCAGGATCCAGGTTACCGGCCAAAGTTCGAAGCACACAAAAAAAGAGCTGACAAGCACTCCGATGTGAATGCCCGGCAGTTGTTGGGTCAACCCGCCGGTCATGGTATCGCCAGCGGCCGCGCCCGAGTGATCCTCAACCCCGAGGATCTCTTTACCCTGAAAAAGGGAGAGATCCTGGTCTGCGATGCCATTGATCCGGCGATGACCTTTGTGGTGCCACTGACCGCTGGAATCGTCGAACGACGGGGTGGGATGCTGATCCACGGAGCGATCATCGCCCGGGAATACGGGATTCCCTGTGTAACCGGGATACCCGATGCCACCGCACGTATCACCACGGGGGATCGGCTGACTGTGGATGGCTATCTCGGAATCGTGGTGATCGACTCCCGGAACGCTGCATCACCGACCGTTTAACGTTTCTCCCGGTACAGAACAGGGGCTCCCTCGAAATCGTAGCCCTCCCTTACCGCTCTCTGCTCCATCTCAAGCAACTGATCAACAAATTTGTACTTTGACAAATCCGCAGCCGGCGCCTCCAGATCCCGAGCTTCGGGATTAAAATGTTTGCGGTAGTGGGCGTAATGCTTCTGCATGATCGAAGATATTCTTCTGAAGGGCGACGGCCTGCGCAGAAGCTTCAGCGTTGCCGACTTCCATTCCCTCGAGGTCTGTCCGGAAAATCGTTTGGGCAGACCCGCCAGCCAGGCACCTATGCGGCGGGCTTCCTGGAGATCTACCTCCTGACAGACAAATTTGAGATGATGCCAGGCGGAGTACAATTGATCTTTGGAATCTATGTCCAGGCGTTTTAGCCAGGTAAAGGCGTGCAGACGGCGTCGCCAGTCCCACCATTTGATGGGGCTTTCCAGATCGAGGGCGGGAATCAGAAACAGATCCTCCTGGAGCAGCAGAGATCCGAAAACCCCAGGGGGATTGCCCAGTCGTTTGTTTTTGAGGGTGGTGCGATAAACACCGCAACTAGGGCTGCCTTCCATGAAGACAAAGGCTTCGACCTCTGCTCTTTTGAGGGCTTGAAGACATTCCTGACAACCGGCGCGGATCTTTTCGGTCAAATCCTCACCCGAGCGGTTCTTCATCCGGGCGGTACCCTGCCACAGATCATCTCCGTTCCCTCCGGACAGCCGCACCGGATCCCGGGGCACGCCGAAACCGGACATCACCTCAGGGCAGACCGGCGTCCAGACAAACCCGGTCATCTCCCGCTTGAGGGCGGCGATTCGATCCCACCCGGCGCGATTCCAGCGCACTCGAGCTCCCGCGTTACAGGCGCTGACACCCACTCGGATGCGTGTGTCAATAAGAACAGGCATACCATAGTCTACCACGAAGCCGACCGTTGTTGAATCGCTGCCGCATTGTTCAACGAGCTTTGCAGACAGTTTGCCCGGCGGTCTCAGCCTTGGTATCTTTGACCCAAGGAGGCGAAGATTTGAAAACCGGCAATAAAAGTCATTTGAACAATGTGCGCCTGAAACCGGATCAGGAATCGGTCTGGGCGTATCCCCGCCCTCCCCGTTTAGAGGCCATCTCCAAACATATACGCGTCTGCTATGCCGGCCGAACCATCGCAGAAACACGACGCGCTTATCGGGTATTGGAGACCAGTCATCCCCCGGTTTACTACATTCCTCCGGAAGACATCTGTGTAGCGTATCTACAGCCCGAATCGGGATCCTCCCTCTGTGAGTGGAAAGGTCAGGCCCGGTATTTCTCTGTGGTTGTAGATGGCAAAAGGGCTCAGAGAGCGGCCTGGAGCTATCCCAATCCAAGCCGGGCCTTTGCAGCGATCGGTAATTATGTGGCCTTTTACGCCGGATTGATGGATGCCTGCACCGTGGATGGGGAGAAGGTACAACCCCAGGAGGGCAACTTTTACGGTGGCTGGATCACCAAAGACGTTGTCGGCCCCTTCAAAGGCGCTGCCGGAAGCAGCAACTTGTAACATCCGATGGCAAAGATACGCCGCATCCTGGAAACGGTTGGAACGCAGATCCTCCCAGGAAAGAATTACCGATTTCCTCTCTATGGGGAAACGTTTTGGACGATTTATCGACCGATACGGTTTCCCAGCTCTGCTCAAAAAGGTGTTCAAATGAACAATCGAGGGGGGTGCGAATTTCAGGACCGTTGAATAGAACGAATAAACTCCAAGAGTTCAGTTTCAAGGCTCGACCACCCTGCTCCATGATTATCCAAGCTGTTGTGACCCCCGGAAACCTCCAAATAACGCGGTTTCCCTCTTAGCCGGTCAACAATTCTGCGGGTGTTCTCCGGGCGCACAAGTTCATCTTCTGTCCCCTGGATTACGAGTGTGGGCACTTTGACCTGGCGTGCGTGCAAAAACCCCTGGCGACCGGCCTTGATAAGCTGAATTACGACGGCGAGGGGTACCTGCAGACTCCGTAATTCTTCTCGCGTTTTAGGATCGTTAATATCTTTGTCCGGAAAAAACTCCTGCAGTGCGTGCCGCAGATTGGGATCATTGAAATCCATCGTTTTCAACGGGCGAAAGTAGCGCGGCAGGAACGGCCGTAAAATCAAGCCGATCAGCTGCTGCACCGTGTTACCAAGTCGAAAGAAGGGTGAAATCAAAACAAGCCCGTCAGGTTCAATGTCCGCCGCGGCCTGCAGGCAAAGAGCTCCGCCCAAAGAGTATCCCACGAGCAGCACGCGGTCGTATTCATCTTTTAAACTTAGAAACGCTTGTTTCACCCGGTCCAACCAATCCGTCTGCCCGTATTCAAAGATTTCGGCAAATTGGGGACCAAAACCGGGCAACAGAATCCCCTTCACGGTCCAGCCTTGTTGATTCAGCAGATCTGCCAGGGGCAGCATCTCCGCCGGTGTACCCGGAAATCCGTGCACCAATAAAGCAGCATCCGGGCCTCCGGCCCGGAAAAAGGGTTTATGTTTCGGGTCTGCAAATACGCCCTTTAGAGGAGCAAAATCGCCCGGTGGCACACATTGGGCATTGATCAGGTCAAAGAAAAACAGAAAAACGGCCTGGACGATGATGCCCCAACCATGCCCCAGCCACGCCAAATCGAGCCGCCCCCATATCGATATTAATAGGACGCCTCCGGCGATGTAGACAAGATCCAAGCCCGCGTTGATCAACAGGGTACGTTTCAAGCGGCTTGGGGCTGACAGGTCCACATTGCTGGAGATTGATTTGCGTCGTTTTCGACTGAACCAAAGACCCAAAGCGGCAATCACGCCGTCGATACCCCCCCAAACCAGGGCCTGAACTCCGAATCCCTTCCAAAAAGACTCAAACCACAGTATCAGAACAAGGCCTGTTACCGAGCTCACCACCGCCCAGAACATGAGCCGACGGCTGAGTTCAATCTGGAATTTGCTGATATCCGTTGTCATTTCTTACCTTCTGCGAAGTAGGCAGTATGCCACAGCCGACGATGGGCAGACAAGATTGAAGGCCATCATGCAGAGGGCTAGCGGACTCACTTCCGCAGCGGGCAGCTTGAAAGCCCCGAGTCGATTCAAAAAAGTTACGTCGGATTTGCCCAGGGGTACAGACGAATGTACATTGTGGAGGAGGATGCGATACCGAATGAAAACACCAACCGCGGCTCAATAGCCTGATCCTATGAAAATCGGCAAACACCTTCCTTCGGAACCTCTGATTCTCGTCACCGGTGCCAGCGGTTACATCGGCGGCCGCTTGCTCAAGGAGCTGGAACAACGAAATTATCGCCTACGCTGTCTGGTCAGAAGGCCGGAGTTTTTTCGTCCCCAGAACTCGGAGCGTACACAGATCGTACAGGGCGATGTCTTTGATCCACCCTCTCTTGAGAACGCACTGCTGGGCGTACATACCGCCTATTATCTCGTACACTCGTTGGGCGGAAGCGGATCTTTTGAGGAACAGGACCGTCTGGCTGCCGAAAACTTCGTCTCAGCCGCTCAAAACGCCGGTGTACAGCGCATCATCTACTTCGGTGGTCTGGGAAAAGGCGAAAAACTCTCTTCTCATTTGGCCAGCCGGCAGGAGGTAGGATCGATTCTGCGTCACTCGGGAATCACGACGCTGGAATTCAGGGCTTCCATCGTCATCGGTTCGGGCAGCCTGTCGTTCGAAATGGTTCGCGCTCTGGTAGAAGAGCTACCGGTGATGACCACACCGAAATGGGTACGGTCGCTGTCCCAACCAATCGCGATTGAGGATGTCCTTGCCTATCTGATCGCCGCATTGACCCACGAGAAATCCGAGTACGCCGTTTTTGAAATCGGCGGCGCTGATCAGGTTTCGTATGAACAAATCATGAGGGAGTACGCCCGGATCCGAGGACTCAAACGCCTCATTATCCCCCTCCCGATTCTCTCCCCGGGTTTGTCGAGCTTGTGGCTGGCCCTGGTCACACCGTTGTACTTTCAGGTCGGGCGCCGTTTGATCGAGGGGGTAAAGAATGCCACGGTAGTCAATGATAATACAGCGGAAGAGCTTTTCCAGGTTCACCCTCGGGGTATAAGCCAAGCCATACAGAGAGCCCTGGAAAACGAGGATCAGGAGTTCGCTGATACCCATTGGTCCGATGCCTTACCCTCCCGCAGCATGGAGCAGCATTGGGGTGGTGTACGCTTCGGCACTCGGCGGATCGATTCCCGTGAAGCTCGGGTCAGCAAAGCACCGCCCGACGCATTTCGGCCGATCCAATGTATTGGCGGGGAGTCCGGGTGGTACGGCTATGATTGGTTGTGGAGCCTTCGCGGTCTTATCGACCAACTCTTCGGCGGTGTCGGCAAACGTCGGGGACGCAAAGACCCCCACTGTGTGCTGCCCGGTGAGGTGATCGATTTCTGGCGGGTGGAAACCATGGAACAGGACAAGCTGCTGCGCTTGTATGCGGAAATGAAGCTTCCCGGCCGGGGCTGGCTGCAATTCGAGGTGGAAGCGGATGGCGGTGGATCACTGATCCGTCAAACGGCGATCTTCGACCCGATCGGTCTGGCCGGCCTGTTGTACTGGTATGCCCTCTTCCCGATTCATCAACTGATCTTCGCCAAGATGCTACGGTCCATTGTAGAAGTTGTTGAAAATACTCATCCGGTATTTCAAGAACCGAGGTGAGATCCGCATGTAACCGAGAGATCCCCGCGAACAGCTCCTCAGCGGATCTCGTGAAAGGCGCGGATTTCTCTTTTCCAGCGTCCGAAGGTAAACAGGTCGCGTAGGGTGAAACGCTCTTTTCTGCCCATGGTCAGCCAGAGCTTGTCTCCGGGCTTAGGATCAGTCTGAGTATAGGCGACCAGAAAGTATGTCCCACTGCGGGGGAGGGTTCGCGTTGCCTCGATGAGAATCCAGGAATCCGTTCCAGTGACATGTTCGTGAAAAATGCGAGGCTCCCCGCGGCTGGTGAAGATGGCCACACCCTGTTTGTCCGGAATTTCAAAGGGCAGCTGACCCGGATCGGAGCCAGAGTCCTCCAATCCCGGACCGATCAACGCCACCGCAGGCCGGTAGTCCTTAAGGCGTTCGACAAACGGAATCCCGACGCTGAAATAGATTTCCTGATTTGCCTCAACCTCAAAACGAAACCAGACCTGAGGC
>Ga0114922_10002183_pt1 | contig 18439 bp, 19 predicted proteins | sample AartaG_FD_100975 | JGI IMG/M metagenome (GOLD analysis project Ga0114922, IMG submission 100975) | Deep subsurface microbial communities from Aarhus Bay to uncover new lineages of life (NeLLi) - Aarhus_00045 metaG | ecosystem: Environmental > Aquatic > Marine > Oceanic > Sediment | place...
ACAGATTTTGAAGGTGTGAAAGCGAAGAATTTACTGGAAGTTGAATTGAACCGCCTTAATCCTTCAGAGATTATTGTAACACAAGAATTCTGGGAAAAGCTAAATATCTATTTTGATCAATATAAATGTTCAATCACTTACAGAGAGGACTATTTCTTTGATATTGAACAGAGTCTTCAAGAACTTAGAAGATTATTTGATGTTCTAAGTTTAGATGGATATGGTGTAAATGAGTTTGTACCATCTATAGGTGCAGCGGGTGCTACTCTTCGATATATCAAAGAAACACAGATGAGAGAAAGCTTTCCCAACATCACAAAAATAAGTCAAATTGTAAGTAAGGAACACATGGTTCTTGATTTTAGTTCAATAAGGAATCTTGAGTTAATAGAGAATTTGGGAGATAGAACTGAATATGGAACATTGAAACAAGTTCTTGACAATTGTAAAACCTCAGGTGGTTCAAGGCTTCTAACATCATGGTTGTTGCGTCCAAGTCTTAATCTTGCTGTGATTCAAGGAAGAATTAATGCAACAGAAGAACTCGTTTCTGATTCAATATCAAGAGAGGAATTACGAAATATTCTGGGAAGAATGAATGATATTGAACGTTTGATAGGTAGAATATGTCTTGGTAGAAGTAAACCACGAGATATAATTGCTCTAAGAAACTCATTAGAACTGATACCAGACATAAAATCAGTTCTTTCAAAATTCAAGACAACTCTCATAAAAGACATCCAAAAGAATATCGATCCCTTACCAGAGGTTGTGAAAATAATAGCAACAGGAATCGAAGATGAAGTACCTGCAAGTATCAAGGATGGGAATGTTATAAGAGAAGGATATAACGAAGAATTAGACGAACTAAGAAAAATACAAAGGAGTGGGAAATCATTTCTTACTTCATTAGAAGCTAGAGAGAAAGTACAAACAGGAATAAAGAATTTAAAAGTCCGTTATAATAAAGTATTCGGATATTATATTGAGATTCCGAAAGCTTCAGCAAGCAATGCTCCTCAAGAATATGAGAGAAAACAAACTTTGGTGAATGCTGAGAGATTTATAACTCCAGAACTTAAAGAATATGAAGAAAAGATTCTAAATGCTGAAGAAAAAATACTTGTTTTGGAAGAAAAACTAGTTGATCAAATATCGGAAGAAATATCTCAATTTGCAGAAGCTATTCAGCAAGATGCTAATTATTGTGCAATTATAGATGTTGTTGGCACCTTTGCACAAAACGCAGTGTATTATGATTATTCAAAACCAGAAATTACCAAAGAAAGCATTGTTGAAATTAAAAATGGAAGACATCCCGTTGTCGAAAGATTATTAGAACAATCATCCTTTATTCCTAATGACACATTGTTAAAAAATGATTCAGAGAGAATACTAATTATTACTGGTCCAAATATGGGAGGAAAAAGCACACTATTACGACAAGTTGCTCTCATAGTTTTAATGGCTCAAATAGGTAGTTTCGTTCCAGCAAGTTCAGCAACAATTGGTTTAACAGATAGAATTTTCACAAGAATAGGAGCTCATGATGTGCTGGTTGAAAATCGTTCAACATTCATGGTTGAGATGTATGAATGTGCCAATATCCTCAATAATGCAACAGAAAAGAGTTTAGTTATTCTAGATGAGGTTGGCAGAGGAACTTCAACTTATGATGGAGTCGCTATTGCTTGGTCAATAACAGAATATCTTCATGACCACATAGGAAAAAACGGTCCTCGAACTCTTTTTGCTACACATTACCATGAATTAATTGAACTAGAAGAAAGACTGTCCAGAATTAAAAACTATCATGTTTCAATCAAGAATGTTAATGGAGATATTCATTTTCTGTATAAAGTTGAAGAAGGTGGAATTAGTGAGAGTTTTGGTATTCATGTTGCATCTTTAGCTGGATTACCGGAGGATGTTATTACAAATGCGAATGATCGTTTATCATTGCTCCATGAACAAGAACACAAAAAGAGCATAACAAAGGAAGCCGATTCAGTAAAAATAGAATCTTCAAAAACGAAAGTTTCCATAAAGGATTCAGCATATAAAGAAATTCTTGAAAATGTTTCTAAATTGGAACTAGAGGATACCACTCCAGTAGAAGCATTCAAAATCCTAAATGAACTAGTTGAGAAAAGTAAAAAAACTCTGAAAACTAAATAACAAAAATGTTATTTGAGGTCTCTCGAATCAAGAAATACCTGTGATTCTATGAACAAACAAGTAATAAAATTAGACAAGCTCACTATAAACAAAATAGCAGCAGGAGAGGTTATTGAACGACCCGCATCCGTTGTTAAAGAACTTGTAGAGAACTCAATAGACGCTCAAAGTAATAAAATCACTATCAACATTCAAGAGGGAGGAAAGAAACTTGTAGAAGTCATTGATAATGGAATTGGGATGGTGTCTGATGATGCTAAGATGTCCATTAATAGATATACTACAAGCAAAATAAAAGACGCAGATGATCTATTTTCAATTCATAGCTTAGGATTTCGTGGAGAAGCATTAGCAAGTATTGTTAGTGTCGCTCAAGTTGAAATAATCACTAAGACTGAAGAAACAGAATTGGGAACTCACTTGATTATTGAAGGCGGTGAGGTTGTTTCAGACAAGCCAACTTCTGCGCCAAAAGGAACTAGAATTAGTGTTAAGAATCTTTTTTTTAATGTTCCAGTTAGAAGAAAGTTTCTGAAAACAATTCCAACGGAAGTCAATCATATTACAGAGTATGTTACTAAACTAGCACTTGCATACCCAAATATCTCCTTTACGCTTATTCATGATAGTAAGAATATTCTTACAGCTCCAAAAGGTGATTTGATATCTCAGATTACAGCTATATTTGGAGAAAATATAGCAAAAGCTTGTTTACCTATCAGCAAAAAAGAAAATGAGTATGTAGTTACAGGCTTTATTACTAAACCAGAATTTTCTCGGAAATCAAAAGATTATTTGTACATATTTGTTAATGGAAGAGCTGTAGCAAACAAAACCATGTCTGATGCAATATTACGTGGTTATGGAACTTCAATTCCCCAAACTAGATATCCAATAATTTTTCTTTATTTTAATTTACCACCAGATGAAGTTGATGTTAATGTACACCCAACAAAGAAAGAAATAAGATTCAGTAGTGAAGCTAAAGTATATTCGCTAATAGAATCTGCAGTTAGAGAATCTCTGGAAAGCAGTGGGTTAAAGATTTTCGAAACGGTTATTGAAACAAGGCATAAACCAACAACTCTTACATCAGTAGAAACAAAGAAACCTGAGTTTACAAAAAGAGAAACATCATCTCCTCTCAGCTCAAGAGATAAAGCTAGTTATACAATTATTAGAAGTAAAGAACAAAGAATTGATAAATTCCTACCCATGAAAGATACAGCTGTAGATACCGAAATTAAAAGCATTGGTGAGAAGAGAAGCATTAGAGTATTAGGAATTATCAAGGACACTTACATTATTGCTGAAACCCAGGAAGGGTTATTTCTATGCGATCAACATGCTGCTCATGAAAAAATCAATTATGAAAAATACGTAAAACAAATCAAAAAGAATAGTGTTTCTGTTCAGCAGTTACTAGCACCAGTTTCGATTAATCTCAAACCTTCTGAATTTGAGATGATAGAGAGCATAAAAGAAAATCTCAGATTATTCGGTTTTGAAATAGAAATCTTTGGTAAGAATGAGATATTAATAAGATCAATTCCTTCAGTTATGGGAGTATCCATTGAATTTAATACAGCAAAGGATATCATTGATATTTTCAAGGAAAATATCTCAGAAATAAAGGAAAAAGTGGAATTGGAGGATTTAGAAGTTGTAAAAGACATCATTTCTATTTTTGCATGTAGGAGGTCAATTAAAGCTGGAGACAGAATCACATTAGAAAGAGCTGAGTTAATCCTGAAAGAATTATTAGGATTGGAGGAACCTTTTACTTGTCCTCATGGAAGACCAACAATTATTATACTGAATGAAGAATATATAGAAGAGCTTTTTAAAAGAGATTACAGATAGGAGAAATGGCACATAATGGCAGACAAAGTGAAGATAAAAATTAAAGAATTCATTGATAATATTGACAGAGCAGCAGGAATTCAGCTTACGATGATTTTATTGATTATTGTGGCATATGGGATATTCTTGTCTGTACAGAAATTTCTCTTTGGATTTGAAGATTTTAAAACAAAAATAATCATTGTGAATGTTTTGCTAGCTGTTGGTATTTTGATCGAATTAGGCTATTTTATTTGGCACACAAACAAACAAGGTAAAGAGACAAAGTCTGATTCTGATGAGAAAAAAGCTGTTGAATAATTAATTCCGATCGATTCGTTTATCAGAATTTTATTTTCTTTTTCGTCCGTAAATTTCCTTTAGTTGTTGCTCTGTAAGCATTACAGGGATACTTTCTTTGATTTTATATTGATGATTTTCATCAACTGAGCAAGATAATTTTCCACTTATTATCTCAATTTGGAAACACTCTTTGCAATCCTTTAGTGTAACATTCTTCCTGATTTCATCCACTAACTTGACCTTCTCTTCTTCATTATTAGTAATTTCAATTAGTTGGAACTGTTTAAAATTGCAGAAATAATTGCAAATAACTTCTGTTTGTTCATTTTGCATGGGAATTGGAATTTCTTCTGATACAATTTCTTCCTCTGATATTTCTAATTTAAGAGGCCAAGATTTGTCTATTGGACATGCAAGTAAATCCATTAGTCTGTGCTTCATCAAAGTCACTCTTTAACAGTTCAATAATAATGTTTCGTTTAAGATTTATTTCTAATTATTTTGGGTCCTATTTTTTCATAACTTCAGTAATGAAGTTATGATCCAATTTCTCGTAACGTTCTATAGAACCTATATCTTCCCAGTACACGTCTTTTGGAATATAAGCAAACATTTGTTCCTTATCTACAAATTGAGGAAATATGTCTTTGGACAAATCTATGCTTGTACTAGAATCAAAATCGTTCAGATAATCAAATACAATTGGGTCTAAAATACTAATTCCAGTATTAACTAATAATGGCATTTGGGGTTTTTCTATGAATTTAGTAACTTTATTTGTTTGATCCACTTCAGCAGTACCCACACGTATTTTCCAACCTCTAGATGCAAAAATTGTTGCCCATTTTCCGTGAGTAAGGTGTGAAGTTAACATCTCAGAGAAATTAACATTGGTTATGATATCAGAATAGTAGATTATCATTCTTCTTTTGTTAATAAACTCTTGAGCATTAAGTAGAGCTGTACCTGTTCCTACTGGTCCTGGTTTATCAGGAACATAAACCAAATTCATACCCAGTTTACCACCATCTCCAAAGTAACCTTGTATCTGTTCCTTTTTGTAATTCACCAACAGTATAATATCGTTAACACCATGTTTTTTGAAGTGTTTTAAAACATATTCTAGAATAGGTATTTGATCGAGCCCAATAGGCATCATCACCTTTTGCATGTAATAAGTTAAAGGTCTCATTCGAATACCTTCTCCACCACAAAAAAGTATACCAACTGTATCTGTCATCTCTTGAAAGATAAATAAGTTATTGATATTTGTTGTGCACCTTCATGAACAATAGATACTATAGTTGATTTGAAATTTGGTTTTTCAGCTTAAGAAATTCTTATTAACATAGAAAACGTGTATATAAATTATGGATACAACCAAAACATCTATACTGGATGAAATTGCACTTAAGCTTAGAGAATACATCGATATGTCTTACTGGGCTGGTAGAGGTAATAGACAATCATTTAGAGAAGATGTCAAAAAACTTGTTTCAGAAGAAAAACTAACAAAAGATGAGTATAATTATCTATTAAAGAATGAGAGAAGGGTTTTAGTCAAAACTCAACTTATTCACTTAATTCCAGAATTACAATCTCAAGAGGTTTTTGAAAATACGCTAAAACACCTTTCTAATGTTGTTTTTGGGAAAAAATACAAAGAAGCTGAAACTAAGAAAGGAGAGTTGGAAAATCAAATTATCAGACAAATAGCTCAGCACTTAGATTCAACCTTACATCCTCAAATATCATCAGTAAATGACGGATTTGGTTTGATTAAACATCTCATTACCGAGAGTCCAGACATCTCTAAAGAACTTCTCAAAATTTCTAATCAGTTAATTGAGATTAGAGATGCCCTATTAGAAAAAGGTTATAGTCCTATGCTAATTCGAGAAATTGAACAACTCTCTACAAAGTTAGTTTTTGCTTCTAAAAGCACCAACCCAGAGGATATTCCAAGCAAAGAAGAAGTATTGAATATGTTAAATGAAATTCAAATCAGTGCTGGAGTTGAGTAGAAACTTTATTCAATTCTCTTTATTTTTGTTCAAGATACACTACTTTCTTATAGTAATCATTTTAAATCGAAGGTAGGTTTCATTCTATAAGTTATTTTGGAGAGAAAAAAATTGAATTCCTATAAAGTAATTGCTTCAGAATCAGTAACAGAAGGTCATCCAGACAAAATATGCGATCAACTTTCAGATGCAATTCTGGATGCAATATTAAATGAAGATCCTTATGCTCATGTTGCATGTGAATGTTTTGTAACTACTGGATTAGTATTAATTGGGGGCGAAATCACAACAACTAAACCACTCTTTATAGATTATGAGAAGATTGTCAGAGATACAATAAAGGAAATAGGCTATAATGATTCCAGAATTGGATTTGATTATAGAGGTTGTGCGATTATAAACACCATTCACTCACAATCACCAGATATTGCTCAAGGGGTTAGAAAAAGTGAAATTGAGGAGCAAGGAGCTGGAGACCAAGGAATAATGTATGGTTACGCAACAAATGAAACACCAGAATTCATGCCTTTACCAATTGTTTTGGCTCATAAGTTAACACAGAAATTGAGCGAAGTAAGAAAAAAGAACATTTTACCTTTCTTAAGACCTGATGGAAAATCTTTGGTAGCAGTAGAGTATGAGAATGACATTCCATTTAGACTTGAAGCAATAGTAATTGCAGCTCAACACACAGAAGAAGCTACTAACGAAGAAATTAGTGAGGGAATAAGGAAAGAAGTAATTGAAAAAATAGTTACTCAAGATTTTGTTGATGATAAAACAAAGATTTTCATAAACAGAACTGGTCGTTTTGTAACTGGAGGACCTCGTGGAGACGCAGGATTAACTGGGAGAAAAATTATTGTTGATACCTACGGAGGAGTAGATTCTCATGGAGGTGGAGCTTTTTCTGGAAAAGATCCTTCCAAGGTAGATAGGTCTGCTTCATATGCAGCTAGATATACAGCTAAAAATGTTGTTGCTGCCAAATTAGCAGATAAATGTGAAATACAAGTATCTTATGCAATTGGAGAACCAAATCCATTAGCTATCAACATTGAGTGTTTTGGAACAGAGAAAGCAGACATCAAAATCCTAAGAGAAGCTGTTTTGAAAATATTCGACTTCAAACCTGGATTAATAATAGACCATCTTCAATTAAGAAGACCAATTTACAAGAAAACTGCTTGTTATGGTCATTTTGGAAGAAACTTACCAGAATTTACTTGGGAAAAAACTGATAAGATCGAGGAATTGAGAAAAGAAGTAAATCTTTAGAATTTAATCATTTTTTCTTTTTCGATTCAAAAACCTTTTTTTATTCTTTTACTTCTGTTGTTCGAAAGCATGAATAATAGTAAAAGTTCCAGTGTTGAAAAAACAGTTCAGAAAATTCTTACTGAAGAAAAGCCCAAAACAGTAAGAAAGCTTATTCAAAGGACACTAGAGCTTACAGAAGCAGAAGAGAAACAAGTCTTTCAAATTATCAAGGATTTGGAAAGAAAAAATGCAATTCAATTGGGTTCACCCAAAATTACCAGAAACCTACCCAAATCTTTCTCAGAATATTTATTTAAACATCATTATTTTTCTACTGAATTTTGGGTTATCTTAAGTCTTTGTTCACTTTTCTTTCTTACAGTTCTTCTTATCCCCGAAACCTCCCCTGTACTATTTATAAGAGTTATAATTGGAGGAATATTTGGAATCTTTGTTCCAGGGTGGGTAATAACCAACCTCATTTTTCCAAGATTAAATGAAACCATTGATCAGTATGAGCGAATTTTGCTTTCCTTAGGAATAAATTTAGGAATAATGATTTTTTCAGGATTAATACTAAATCAAATTTGGGTAATAGAAACACCTTCATTTGTCATAACAATAGGATCTCTTACACTATTTGTTTTATTTTCAACTATTCTATTACGTATATTGATAGGTACAGGAAGATTAGATTTCGATATCTCATTATCTAGATTTAATATTTTCAAAAAGGGTGAGAGAAAATGAGAAAATATCGAAAAATCATTTTGATCTTGAGTTTTGTTGGTCTCATAACTATTCTATGTAATCAAAGTCTTATTGTTCAAGGTCAAACAGAACAACAGGCATCTACAGCTATTCAAGAAGCGGATGACAAACTTACTTATGCATTGGAATTACTTGAAGCTATTCCAAGATATGATGGAGACATACGCAGTATAATACTTCAGATTGATATTGCACGACAATTAATCAAAGAAGCTAAGGATTACTTTACTAATAGTAGTTTTACTGTATCTTATCAAAAAGCTATCACAGCAACATCTGAGTTAGATTCTATTATTGAAGAAATCGAAACTAAAACACATAATCAGAATCAAAACAAGATAATAGTTTTGTCCATTGTGGGTGTGCTATCAGGTTTTGCAGCAATTTTGTTTAGTATCTTTTTCATTAGTAAGATATATCCTTGGTACGAAAAGAAGAAAATCGATGAATATAGCAAACTTGAGATTAAATATGATGATTTAAGTGGTGATGTAAAATGACTAAAGGGAAGAGAAATTTGATTAGCAAAGTCAATCTTAAACTGTCACAATCTCAAGTAAACAGACTAATAACCATTTCAATTATCCTTGTAGTTGTTGCATCTATACTTGGAATATCTTCTAGTGTATTCTTGCAGAAAACCTCTGATGGATTTTCTGAACTCTCTCTTTTAATGTATAATAGTCTTACAGAGACTTACGAAGCAAATAATTATCCAGAGAATATTGTCTCAACTGCTAATGTTTCAATCTATTTTATGGTTAAAAATTTCGAAAACAGTGTGAGATATTATCAATTACAAATAAAGGTAGTAGATCTTACACATAACGTAAGTGCGCAACAGCCAATTTTTACGCATTCAGCTTTTAGTCTTTATGCAAATAATACATTTGAGAAGATCTTAGCTCCAGCGACAAATTCTGAAAAAAAAGAGACTGAGATATTTACTAGAGATTACATATGGAGCCCAACTGAAATTATATTATATGTAAATTCTGAAGTTGTAAGTGAGATTACTACTCCTAGTGTTTTAAAAATCGTATTCGAGTTATGGGAATTCAATACCATAGAAAAGAATTTCCAATACTCTGGAATTTTTACGTTTCTTGAACTAAATTATGGGGTTTCTTAATGGTAAAGATACTTCTATTATCAGATATACATAGTCAGAACATTACTTTAATCAATATTCTCAAAGTTGTTAAAAAACTTACAAATCCTCCTGAAAATTGCTTAATTGCAGGAGATATAACCAATTTTGGTACTACTGAAGAACTTAACAAAATACTAAACATAATTACTGATTATTTCAGTAAAGTTTTCTTTGTACTTGGAAATTGTGATCCGTTTGTTAGAACTGAAGAACTTGAAACAAGTGCAAAGCATTTGGAATCTAATATTCAAGGAATTGAATTCTTCAAGGTTGTGGGTTTTGGAACTCATAAACCAAAATTAAATCAAAAAGTACTAAACAAACTAAGAAAATCAAAAGAAAGAGTTTGTTTACTGACACATGCCCCTCCATACAATACACAAGCAGATATGGTTTCACTTAACAAACATGCTGGATCTGTAGATCTGAGAAATTTTATTGAAAAGAATTCTCACATATTTTTAGTAATATCAGGTCACATTCATGATTCACCAACTTTAACTAAATTGAATAACTGCACAATAGTTAATCCAGGTCCTGTTACTACAGGTAATTTTGCTATTTTAGATATTCACCAAGATTTCCGAGTCGATGGGAAAATACACAATTTATATGAGGTGTAATAAAGATGTTTGAAGAAAATTATAAACTCAAGTATATATCAGATTTATCAGAACTAAGGGAAGTATTCCAAAAAGCACATGATCATGTAAAAAGCCAATTTAAATTATATGAAGATAAAAAATCACATTCATTTGACCATATAGTTCGAGTAACAAATACTTGTTTGAATCTGGCTCAAAAACTTGAAGCTCACTTGGATGTACTGCTTCTCGCGTCAATTTTTCATGATGTAGGGAGACCTATTGAGGAGATTAATGGTAGATGTCACGCCGAAGTAAGTGCAGAAGAAGCTGATAAGTTCTTAGATAAATTGAATCTCTCGAAATTGAAAAAAGATGTTAATGAAGCAATACTTTCTCATAGATTCAGCAAAAAAATTGAACCGAGAACAATAGAAGCAAAGATACTGCAGGATGCAGATGCACTTGATGCTCTTGGTGCAATAGGCCTCTATAGAACTATTAGTTTCAGCTGTGAAAGAGAACTAGATATGCAAGAAGCCTTGATTCATTTCGATGAAAAGCTCTTCAAGTTACCTTCAAGGATGCATTTTCCAATAACTAAACAGATTGCTGAGAGCAAATGTATAATCCTTAAGGAATTTGTAAAAAAAATAGAAGAAGAATCAAGCAATTCATTTTTTAATATATTTTTACAACAAAATGATGGAAAATACCTAAGAAAGAATAAGAGTCCTAAGAAGAATTTTAAATATAGCTAATTGCATAGTTTCTACTTGGATAAGACTATATTGGTGAACTTATGGCGACTCTTGATCAAGGAAACATGGTAAATATCAACTATACCGGAAGAATAAAAGAAGACAACAAAGTATTTGATACAACATTTGAGAATGTAGCAAAAAAAGAAGACATTTTTGATGAGAAGGTTATCTATAGACCGTTTACTCTTATTATTGGAAAAAACTGGTTACCAGTTGGTCTTGAAGATGAATTGGTTGGGATGAAAGAAGGGCAGAAGAAAACAATAGAGATTGAAGCAAAGAAAGGATTTGGATTAAGGGACCGATCGCAAATTAGATTAATTCAAAGAAGAGAATTTCAAAGACACCAAATCAAACCAAAAGAAGATATGAAAGTAGAGATTAGCGGTCAAACTGGTCGTATCTTAAAGGTTTCAAGCAGTAGAGTAAAAGTTGATTTTAATCATGATTTGGCAGGAATGGACTTAATCTATGAAGTTGAGATTGTGAAAAAAATCATAGATGTCAAAGAGCAGTTCATATGTTTACTTGAGAAAAGGTTACCTGGAGTGGATTTTTCAACAACAAAAATTGAAATCAAAGGTAAAGCCATAGAAGTAGAATTACCAAAGAGTACTAGATTTATGGAGTATATACAATTTACTCGAAATGGTGTTACAAGAGACTTAGGTGAAATGACTAACAAGTATGAAAAAATCTCCTTTATAGAACACTATGAAATTGAGAAGAAATAATATACAAATCTCTATTCATCAATTTTATTTGCTTCAACTAGAACTAGATTATATCCAAGAGGGCATTTAATATCTCGTTTCTTCTTAATAATTTTAACTTTGGAAGCTAGTTCATATTTTATTGATACGCAATAATCATAATTTTCACATAAGACTTCATTACACTCAATTGGATTTCGTGTGGAAATTAGATTTTCTAGATACTTTTGATTTTCAACTGCTACAATGTCATTTATCTTTTTTACTTCACAAACAACCATAACCCCATTATCGATTAAGCAAGGATGTTCTTTGCTTCTAACTTCTATTATTTCATAGGAAGAGCCCATTTCAAGCTGTTCAATACATACTTGAAGATACTGACATTTCTTACACGTTTGAGTTCCTCCTTGATGAGAAAACTGGTAGCTTACCTTCGCTACATCTTTGAGGATGAATGAGAGGGTCATTTCGGAGTAGATTAAGAAATTATATTCTTTAATATTCGTAATGTTGTGTTAGTTTATTACTCCAGTAAAACTAGCTGTATTAACAGCTGCTTCGTGAGTCAAACCATCTTTTCCTAAAATTGTGAATCTCTGAGGTCGTATTGTGTGAGCTATCTGTAGAGCTTTGATTACTTCTTCATCTTTTAAGCCCAATTCCTTTGCTTTAACTGGTATGCCTAGATCATGTACAACTGAACGAATATTCTCCCAATCTAAATCATGAAGATAAGCCATCAGGATTGTACCAAGTGCGCATTGTTCTCCATGTAATGCTGGTTTTTCAGCAAATGAATCTAATGCATGACTAAACATGTGCTCAGATCCACTTCCTGGTCTTGATGACCCTGCTACGCACATTGCCAAAGAACTACTAATTAGAGCTTTTACAACGATTCTACTATATCCCTCAGCTTGACTTTTGATAAGATCTGCATTCTTAGTAATCAATTGTACAGTCATGTCTGAAAGAGCAATAGAATATTCACTTATCAGTTCATTTTTGAGTCTGTGAGAAAGCATCCAATCTTTGATTGCTGTTTTCTTTGCTATAATATCACCACAACCAGCTGCAGTAAATCTATATGGAGACTTATCAAGAATTGTTGTGTCAGCTAATACTGCAATTGGTGGTAAAGCTTGGATTGAATGTCTCTTATCTGTACCTATGATTGAAGCTCTTGAGCTAGCTACTCCATCGTGGCTGGCGATTGTAGGTATTGAAATGAATCTTTGATTTGATTTGAAAGATATAGATTTAGCTATATCAATGGGTCTTCCTCCTCCCAATCCAATGACAAAATCAGGTTTGTTTTCTTTATGAATCTCTAGTTGCTTTTCTAGTTCATCCATTGTGCTATCTTGAATAGTAGTTGTATATACACTATGATTCCTACTGTTGGTTAAAATATCTTCAACTTCCTTTCCTATTCTAGGCTTCAAGAAATCATCTGTAACTAGTAGAGCTTTACTTCCTAGTGATAGTCGGTCTATGATATCTGGTAGGCTGTTTAACATATCAGCCCCTAAGCACAAAAGTGTAGGTAATTCTATGAATTTAAACTCATTAATTATATTAGCCATCTTAGAAAGTTACTCTAATAGGTTACTTTTATATTTTAACTTGAAACTGTAATAAAAAATATAGTTGATTGAATTGCCTTTCCAAGCAGATAATGATATACTTGAATTTAGTGTAAAACTAGGTTATTTACCATATATGATTGAGAGATACATAGAAATGCTTGGAGAAAATGGAACAAAAGAACTAATCAAATTCAATGAAACTTCACTTCCTCAGACAATTCGATTGAATTCTCTAAGAAATTCGTACGAAAATACTGAAAGAGCTCTGACAAAGAAAGGAATTAAGTTAAAGAAAGATTCTCAATATCTTGAATCAAGAACTATTATAGAGACACCTCACCCAATTGGAGCAACACCTGAATACCTCAATGGTTACTATATGTTACAGGGTAAAAACTCAATTTATCCTTCCCGGATATTAGATCCTCAAGAAGGTGAACTTGTAGGGGACTTTGCAGCAGCGCCAGGAGGTAAAACTACACATCTTGCACAGATAATGAATAATAAGGGGAAGATTGTTGCTATAGATATTAGTGCCAACCGTTGTAGAAGTTTGAAATCCAACTTATCTAGAATGGGAGTTGAGAATACTATAGTTCTCCAAATGGATGCACGTAAAATTTCAGATTTTCATCTTTTATTTGATAAAATTCTTCTTGATGCTCCTTGTTCAGGATCAGGAGTCATAACTACAGATCGAACTAGAAAAAATAGTAAAACCATAGAAGACATCTTGAATTATCATGATTATCAAGTTTCTTTACTTTATACTGCACTTGATGTTCTAAAATCTAATGGAGAACTTGTGTATAGTACTTGTTCTTTAGAACCTGAAGAGAACGAATTAGTAATTTCTGAAGTATTGAAGAACGCTGATGTGGAATTAGAAAAAATAGAAATAAATGCAAAGCCTGGCATTATACATTTCCAAGATATGGATTTAAACAAAAATCTAAACAAAACAAAAAGATTGTATCCCCATGAAACAAATGGAGAAGGATTCTTCATAGCAAAGTTGGTGAAAAAATAATGAGTAAACCAATATTTCGAATAAGAACTAAAGAGGAAGATTATCTTATTAGAGAAACAATTGAGTCTCATTTTAGTACAGATAGTTTAGGTGCATTCAAAGGCTATTATTTCTGGATTAAGGAAGGTAAGATAAAAGAAGCATTTGCTGTTCCTCACGAGAGTTCAGATTTAATCTCAAAAACAACAGGTTTAGAAGTTTATTTTGCAGGAATACCCATAGGAAGCATTTGGTCAAACACATTTCAACTTGAAATCGAAGGTGCAAAAATGGTTTCATATTATGCATCAAAGAAAATTATTGTTAAAACTGATCAATTCTTGTATGGAAAACCCATCTTCAAAGAGAATATTAGCAAATCTGAAGAATCTTTTGAGAAGAACGACCATCTAATAGTTATGAGTAAATCTAATATTTTTTATGGAATTGGAAAAGCTGAAGTAAGTTCAAATGAACTCCATACTGTAAAACAGAATACTGTTGTTATAAAAGGATCAAAAAGAAAACCACTAGATGTAGGATGGTATTTAAGAGAAGGGAGTTGAAACTCTACTTTTTTCTTGGTTTATCTTTAATATTGAAAATCAAGTTTTCTCAAGCAAAATCAAAAAGTATTTAAATCTAATTTCGAGAGTTAATTTAGTTTTAAACTTTATTTAAGCAAATGTTAGAGCTTTTGTTCTTCTAAATATTTGTTTTTAAGAAATCTGTTAGGGTTGAACAATTTGAGTTACAGAGAAGTATTAGAAAGAATATCTAATGATATACATGCAGAACTACCATCCAATTCTGAAATCACAACAATTGAATTTGAAGGACCAGAAGTTGCTGTTTATTCAAAGAACCCACGTGTATTAGTAGATGATGAAACGATTGTAAAAGAACTTGCAAAAAAACTTAGGAAAAGAATAGTCATTCGTTCAGATCCAAGCGTAAGATCAGATAAAGATGAAACAATTTTTACAATTAATGAATTAGTTGGAAAAGAGGGAGAAATTACAAATATTGACTTTGATGAACTTGTAGGTGAAGTGATTATAGAAGCTCTGAAACCAGGAGTTATTATTGGTAAATCAGGTGAAATGTTAAGAACAATAATAGCAAAAACTTTGTGGAGACCTAGAGTCATGAGAACTCCACCTATCGAGTCTAGAGTTATTAAAACAATAAGACATCTTCATCAAGAAAATTCAAAAAAACGCCAAGAAATTCTTCGAACTGTTGGAAAGAGAATTCACAGACCTGTACTCTATAGAGATGACACAATAAGAGTAACAGCTTTAGGAGGTTTTGCTGAAGTTGGAAGAAGTTGTGCTTTAATTCAAACTGGAGAGAGTAGAGCTATTATAGATTGTGGGATCAATGTTGGAAGCAATTCTCCAAATAATACTTTTCCGAGATTCGACCTACCAGAATTTGATATTGAACAACTTGATGCTGTCGTGATTTCACATGCTCATCTTGATCATTCAGGTTTTGTGCCATATTTGTTCAAATATGGATACAAAGGAGCAGTTTATGCAACTCGACCAACAAGAGATTTGATGACAATGTTACAAATTGACTACTTAGATGTAGCTAATAAAGAAGGGAAAACACTACCTTATGAGAAAAAAGATATTATTGAATCAGTTTTACACACTATTGTTTTAGATTATGGAGAAGTCACAGATATAACTCCAGATATAAGATTAACTTTCCACAATGCTGGTCACATTGTTGGGAGTGCAATTCCCCACTTTCATATTGGAGAGGGAATCTACAATATGGCTTTTGCTCAAGATATCAAATTTGCTAAATCTAATTTATTAGATCCCGCAAATGCTAGATTTCCAAGGCTAGAAACTCTATTCATTGAATCAACTTATGGAAAACCTCAGGATATACTTCCTTCAAGGGTTGAATGTGAAAAAATGTTAAGGAACATAATACAAGATACAATTCAAAAAGGAGGGAAGGTTCTAATTCCGGTACTCGCTGTAGGAAGAGCTCAAGAAATTCTAGTTGTTTTAGAGAATCTTATGAGAAATAAAGAGCTTCCACAAATTCCAGTTTATACTGACGGTATGATACGAGAGGCTTCTGCAATCACAACAGCTCATCCTGAATTCTTGTCGAAAGCTTTAAGAGAACGAATTTTCCATGAGGGGGAGAATCCGTTCCTAGCAGAACAGATGAAACATGTAACAGGAAGTGAAGAGAGAGAATTGATTGTTGAAGGTGATCCTGCAATAATCTTAGCTACAAGTGGTATGATGAATGGTGGTCCCAGTGTTTACTACTTCAAAGCTCTATGTACTGACCCAAATAATGCACTAATCTTTGTAAGTTATCAAGGAAAAGGAACTTTGGGAAGTAAAATCCAAAAAGGAATCACTGAAATTCAAATGGTTGAAAATGGAAAAACTGTGATGCATCATATAGAAATGGCTGTTCACAGTATCTCTGGTTTCACTGGTCACTGTGATAGAAGAGAATTAGAAAATTATATCCATAAAGTCACTCCAAAACCAGAAAGAGTGGTTGTTATTCATGGAGAGGAATCAAAGGTATCAAAATTTGCTTCATGGGTCTATAAAAATACAAAAAGAGAGAGTCTTGCACCTCCTAATGGAACAACTATCCGATTGAAATAATGAATGATTAAAACTGATATCCCCAAATAGAATCTCTTAGATGATGGAGATTCTTGATTACTTTTCCCTTTTTTGTCTTCGAAAAATCTTCTGAAGAAACTAATGATTGTCCTACTCCAAGAATAGAATTAGCTTTTTCTTCGTGAATGATAACTATTGATCCTGATCTTATTGATTCATCGAAAAAGACAATCCCTGGAGACATAACATCTGCACCATTAGTAATGAATCTGATCGCACCAATATCCACCACTATTTTTGGAAGAGAGTAAGCATGATTACGCAAATAGTGTATGGTGGGTATTTTTTTATTTTCATACTCAAAAACCCAAATTCTACGATTAGCCACTATATACGTTCCTTCGTTTGTCCTAACTTCTTCAATAATTAAATCTCGTTTTATAGAATCTTCTACTTCCTCTCCAAATAAATCAGCTAATTGAGCAAATAGTGTTCTTTTATCTTTTTTAGAAAGGTGATTTCTAGCTTTTACTTGCATATCAATACATTCCAAAGAATTATTTCTGTAATCTTTCAAGAATAGAACTATATGACTTCTTGATTGCCTCATATCTATCTTTTGAGGACATCCCAAGAACATACATTTGTTCTTCATTTTCAAGTCTTCGCGTATATTCTTCTCTTAATGAAGAAATGAATGTATCGATTGAATCTCGCACATTGGAAAGTAATTCTAAACCAGGTGAAGGTATAGTGTAAATATATTTCAAGGTTGGATATGTGTCAGCTTTTCTCTCTATTAGACCGATTTCCAACATTTGTTTTAGATGTTTTTCAACAGCAGGTCTTGAGATACCTAATTCTTTAGTTAGTTCATCTGCTGTTAATTTCATATTCCCTAAAAGAGTGAGAATTTTCCTCCTGGTACTATCTCGGAAAATTGAATAAATGGTGTCTACAATAGGAATTTCCTCTTGAGAATCATCTATAATTTCTGACATATATCAAACTTTTATCTTTCTACTTAAATTGTTGTTGGTTTAAACTTCTCGGTTTAAGCTTAAAACTTTAGATTTAAGTTCATTTCCTAGTTGATTAAAATAAACATTATATAAAATGCTGTTAAGATAGTATTAAGGTGAAAGAATGAGTCAGAATGACATAAGAATGTACAAAGAACTCTTAGAACTCCTAGAAAAAAGAATGAATGAAGGAGATATCGATAAAGCTAGTTATGCTGAGTTAAAGGAAAGATATACTCAAAAATTAGAGTTGACTAGACAAGAGTTTGAATTTAGAAAAGATGCACCTTACATAAAAGTATCTGGAGCAAAAACATTCACTCAAGATTCTGTTACAGTTTCAGGTGCTGCCACAATATCAGGGGGTAAAATTGAGAGAGATATAAGGGTCTCTGGATCTGGTAAGATATCTGGAGACGTTGAGTGTAACTCTTTACGGTGTTCAGGAGCAATTAAAGCATATGGAAATGTACTTGCACATGGAGAAGTCAAATGTTCAGGTTCCTTCAGATGTGATAAAGATTTGAATGCTGATGAAAATGCTTCATTTAGTGGATCAGCTAAAATTTATGGTGAAACTGTAGTTCAAGGACATCTTACAGTTAC
>Ga0114922_10002184_pt1 | contig 18420 bp, 19 predicted proteins | sample AartaG_FD_100975 | JGI IMG/M metagenome (GOLD analysis project Ga0114922, IMG submission 100975) | Deep subsurface microbial communities from Aarhus Bay to uncover new lineages of life (NeLLi) - Aarhus_00045 metaG | ecosystem: Environmental > Aquatic > Marine > Oceanic > Sediment | place...
CTGAAAAAGAAGGCTCAACGGACAGGGACAAGCATTAACAGAACAGTATTAAACCTGATCAGGGAGTCAATTGGGCTTGACAAGAAAAAGCTGATCAGGGTCTACCACGATTTGGATGAGCTTGCTGGAACATGGAGTGAAAAGGATGAGCGAGAATTTGAGAAAAAGACTCAATTTTTTCATAAAATAGATGAGGAGATTTGGTTTGGCTCTCTTTAGCATGGATGCCCACTTTGAAAAAGTTGACGGCTTAATGAGAAAATAACACGACCTACCCTTCTCAAAAAATCCTTACCCCGTGCAGTGGCGCAGCCTACTTCACCGGGGCATCAAATCTTTACCTCGTTAAATGCCTTTTCTATTTAACTGGGGCTGCCTGTCCCGCCTGCCCTGTGGAATGCGAAGCATATTCCTCTGGGGTAGGGAGGAACTATCGTACCGGGGCCTGCCCCGTAGGTAGGCACTATCGTACCGGGGTGATTTGCGGCGTACGCCTTGAGAAGAGGCGTGATTAATCTCTTGCTTCGTGAGCTTGTTTGGATATAATGCTGACATGCCTCTGATTACAGTTGCTTAGAAATATCGTGCTGTTGTGCTATGAAATCAGACTTCTCAGGCAACATCGAATCAATCTGCCGTCGTTACCATATTGATGCCCTTTATGTATTTGGGAGCAGGGCAAAAGAACTGGCTAATTACGCACACGGCAAAGGGAAAATAGCAAACAAGAAAAATGTTGATGTGGATTTGGGAGTGCTTCCGGCCAAAAGATGTCACTTAAGTGTCACGGATAGGGTGAGAATGACGGTTGATCTGGAAGACTTGCTCGGAGTTTGTAGAGTGGATCTGGTGATCCTTTCGGATGCATCGCCATTTCTTGCCCTGGATGTAATAATGGGTGAACACTTATTTTCGGCAGATCCTGACCGGACCGCAGAATACGAGCTCTACATACTGCGCAAGGCAGGTGATTTGGCCTACTTTGAGCGACAGAGAAGAAAACAGATCCTTACCGGAGTAATTTGATGACACCTTCAGGTATTCGAGAAAAAATTATAGTGGAAAAGACAGCCTGGATCAGAAAAATGATAGAAGGGGTTCAAGCATTACCTCTTGATTCTATGGACTCTTTCTCGTCTGATCCGAGAAATGTAGCTTCTGCGGAGTCTTACCTGCGGAGAGCGCTGGAAGCCTTAATGGATTTGGGCAGGCATATCTTGGCCAAAGGGTTCGGCAGAGCTGTTACAGAATACAAGGAGATTCCCAGAGAACTTCATAGAAAAGGTGTATTGCAGTCAACAGATGCAAGTCTGATCCAGCCCGTCCTTTAGGCATTCTTTTCTAATATAGCTCAGCTTAAGACCGACAAACTTGAGGAGAATCATAGGTCTATTGCTTGAGAGAACCAGTATCCAGCATCCAGTATCACGCGCATATACCATCAAAATCGTGTATCACAAAGAATTGACATAAATGTTCAGGTCTTAGCTTGTATAGGCGGCTAATGTAATGCCTCCTCCCCTCCCGCCTCTTCAATTATCCTCTTACAAACCACGTCATACTGCGGAGAGCATTAAATTGTCTTCAATCGCAGTGTTCTGGCTCAATGTCAAGAATGAGGGCAATTGACTTCTTTATAAGGTGGAGTTCGTCGTTTGAGATTTTTCCAACCTTTTCCAGGAATCTCTCATGGCTAACGGCTCTAATCTGAAAGCAGTCCACAACCGATTCTTTCTGAAGTCCCGTGCTTGTGCGAGGTTCTAAAGAGACAAAAAACGGATTTTTCTCCCAATACGAACTCCAGGCAGTTATGGGCACGACAATAGCAAGCTTGAGGTGTTTCTCATGACCGGCGTTCAGGACGACTACCGGTCGTTTCTTCCTGATTTCATGTCCAATGGTTGGATCAAGATTTACCCAATAGATTTCGCGTGTTTTCAAAGTCTTCGCCTTCTATCGATTCAAAAAGGTTATCATATGGCGCTTTGCCAATCATCTCCATGGCCGCCATCCTTTTTAGGTCCCGAATCCTCCTGCGGTCTTCTTTCACCTTGGCGTTGATAGCCTCTCGCACATACTCGCTCAGGCTTCTGTAACGCAAAACCTTATATGCTTCCTTGATGAATTCATAATCCTTTTGATTAACCTGGATTTTTGTTTGAACCAGCATATTATACCTCCTGTTTTTTATCTATTCTATTATGATATAATATAGGCCTAGTGTCAAGATATAAAATCTGGGGCCATAATGAGGGTACAATAGAGCGACCCACAAATGCTAAGGCAACACGCGTCAACCAAATATATTCTGGTTCCCATGCTCTGCGTGGGAACCCAATAACAAATATCCCATGGGCACAAATGGCACGGAGCATAGAAAAAGATTGAGAGACCCAAATTGATGAGTATAATATCTGGCACCAGAATGATATCGTCCTGTGAAAGCACAAGAAGGAGGGCCCATGAAAACATTAAGTTTAAGGGGTATTGATGATGAGCTGGCAGACGCCCTGAAAAAGAAGGCTCAACGGACAGGGACAAGCATTAACAGAACAGTATTAAACCTGATCAGGAAGTCAATTGGGCTTGACAAGAAAAAGCTGACCAGGGTCTACCACGATTTAGATGAACTTGCTGGAACATGGAGTGAAAACGATGAGCGAGAATTTGAGACAAAAACTCAATTTTTTCATAAAATAGACGAGGAGATTTGGAGTTGAGACGAATAATTATTGATACCAATGTCTACGTAGCTTTTAAGCGTAATCTCGAAGATGTGATGGCTGTATTGAGAAAGGTAGACTATATCGGAATGAATACCACTCCAGGTTTGGGGTTTCAGGTTTCAGTGTTCAGTGTTCAGTGTTCAGGTTTCAGTGTTCAGTGTTCAGTGTTCAGTGTTCAGTGTTCAGGTTTCAGGTTTCAGGTTTCAGACCCGCCTGCCAACGCCTGGGTCACAGCGAGGTTACAATGCCCGCATACACGGCAATGGCGGGCAGGTCTTGCGTTTCTCGCTCTTGACACCTGACACCTGACACCAAAAAGTACGAACAAAAGAATTTATCTCTTGGCGCCCGCATTCTTGAAAAGTGTAAACCGAGGAATGAAGGATTCCGAAATACCTATACTATCAATTTATCCTGATCAAACAGTAATAGGTCTTCTGATCTTTTTGAAATCAGGTCTCCGGAAAAACCATTCTTACTGAATAGAGCATAGGTAATCTTTGGACTCTTGACTGGAAGGGCTTTTTGGAAAAGTAAGGTTTTGCTTTTTAGCTTCTTGAACTCTTCATAAAACACTGGCTGGTTAGTCCATTTGCATTCGCCGACCAGTATGTTGCGAGAGCGCATATCCATAGCCACCACGTCAATCTCTGCATCCTTGGACCACCACTTGCCAAAAGAAGTAAAGCTCTTGCTAATGACTCCGGTCCTTATGTAGTTTCGGACTATCTCCGGGGCAACATCTTCGTATACAAAAGAACAAAACAGGCCAAGGTCCCTGCGAATATTCTCAAGAACTATCTCGTAATTCCCTAGTTCAATGTGGGACATATTGGGTAAGACAAATCGGAACCAAAACCTGAAGAAATTGTCTTTGATTCTGTATAATCCTTTTTTGCTCTTAGCGGGATTTTTCTCCGTTATGGGGACTTCTCGCGCAACAAGGTCGAGTTCTCTTAACGTTTCGAGATACTTATTCAATCCCTGGACCTTTATCTCCAGCCGTTTTGCAATGCCTCCCACTTTATGTTCACCGTGGGCTATGGATGAAAGAATAGAAAAGTAGGTGGCGGGCGCTTCAATCTCCTGGGACAGGATGAACTTGGGTTCGTTCAGAAACGGACTCCCTTTAGCGAGAATGTTATTATAAATATTCTCCTCCACTGATAACTTTTCATTCACCTCCTCGATATAGCGAGGCACTCCGCCGGTAAAACTGTATGTCTCCAATAGCTTCTCAAAACTATCTATTTGGAAAAAATCTCGAAAACCATAAAAGCCCATCGGCTTCATGAGTAGTTCCCCGGAACGTCGGCCATAAAGGGGGCTCTCGTAACTCAGTGTTGATTTGTACATCATACCGAGGAGGGAACCACACAAAACGAGCATGACACTGCTCTCTCTTAGCAGTTCGTCCCACAGTCTTTGGAATATAGATGGGACGGCAGGATTAGATTTTGCCAGGTACTGAAACTCGTCTATGACAATAATCGTTTTTCTCTCTTGCTTTTTGGCAGAAGAGGCAATGTATCTGAACATCGCCTCCCACGAGGGCATTAGGTCATCTATAGCACTATCTCTCAGTCCAACTGAGGCCATTGCCCTAAACCGTTTTATGTTTTCCTGTTCGAGTTGGGTATCGGCTAAGAAATATATGCTACTTGTCTTGTCTTCAATGAACTTCTTCAGTAAAGTGGTTTTTCCTGTTCTACGTCGGCCGTAAAGGATAAAAAGGACGCTACCATCTTTGTGGTAAAGACTATTAAGAATGTCCAATTCCGCTTCTCGATTTACAAACACGGCCAACCATCCTGCAGGAATTTCTACCGACCTCACCATAATGAACTACCCCGCGGCAAGCCGCGGGGTATCAAAATAAGTGTTTTATCTTTTCTATCGCAGCAAGCTGCGGGGAATTAAACCCTACAGATTTCGCATTTAGGGGGTTATGATTTAGGGGGGTATGACATATGCTCCCCCATATGACCCCCTCGCCCTTCAAGTGATTAGAGTAATCCGTGTAATCTGCGAAATCTGTGGATTAAGAATAGCATTATTATAATTTTGCCCTTAATTATGTCAAGGGAAAAATAAAGTAGCGGGGTCTTGATTCGCGATGACTCCTATTCCCCAATCCATTTAACCCATTTCAGTTTATCCTTTACCGCATTATAGAGCCGCTTATCACCCGTCACAAAATCGATACTATTCTTCTTGGCCAAGGACAAATAGGATGCATCATACGCTGATCTTTGAAAAGAGCGGGCAACAGATTCAAAACCACACTCGCATCCAGAACCAATTCTTTCATCTTTTGTTTTCCACTCTAATGACTTAGTAAAAAGTCATCAAATCGACGGCAAAGTAAAAAGTTCATATACAAGGCGTGCGAATCTTGAGGAATGAGGCGTACTTATGGTACGTCGCAATGATTTACCCTGTTAAATCGGCTCCGCCGTCTCGCATGGCGAGAATTTAACAGGGCGGGGATGAAGCACAACGCCGCAGATGGACTTTTTACGAAGCCGTCAACTCTTTTTTCGAGATTTCATACACCTCCTCGGCACTTATTCCTGACCGGTGGTATATGGCCCTGGCCTCCTTGATCTTTTCCAGGGCCTCTTTCTTTCTGCTTTTCTGGTATTCCTCGTATGGAAGGATAACAGCCACAGGATTTCCCCGGCGTGAATCAATGATTCTCTGTTTCTTTTCTTCGGAGGCCCTGATGATTTTGGTGAAATTTTTCGACCTGTGCGGTTAGGTAATCTCTGAACCCTTCCGAACGATCTAATCCTCATCGGCGGGTTCCCGTAGGGGCGGGTTTACCCCGCCCGAATAGATTTGGCGGGCGGCGTAAAGCCGCCCCTACGACGTCTCCTTCATACCCATCAACTCATTGACAAAACATGATAAATGCTAACCGCACAGGTCCAAATTTTTCTTTCCCTCGGCAATGGAAACATTCAAAGTATTCATGGCTTCCCTCATATGATCTGTGATGACCATATGTTCTCCTATAATCTTTTTGGGGACACAAACCCGCCTGCCAGCGCCTGGCCCGCCGGGCAAGTCTAATGCAGGCACAAATGGCAATGGCGGGCAAGTTTACACAGATAAGCACAGATCAACGTGTGGCTTGTTTCTTCGCCTGGAATGACTTAGAAGCGAAGTCATTCAAACCACAAGACTATCGACCATTATAAACCCTTCAAAGAACACCTTTGTCGCCTCCCAATCTTCTTCCTCAAGTATTTCAAAGGAATCCTTATTTTCGCTATACATATAGATATTTAAGTCTTTCTCGGCATCATCAAAATACACAAGACTTTTCTTTAGTTGGAAGTGGATCTCACTCCCAATATTATACTTGTCGGAAATTTTCTCCACAAGCCACCTAAATGTATAGTTATTTCGCTCAATTAGGATTTTCAAATCAACGAAATCTTTACAACTCCCTCTCTGATTAATTGCCACCAATTTCATCAAAGACAAATCCAGTTGCGAAGCCGTAGGAACTTGTAAATTCTTCATCGTTACGGGGTTATCTAATAGTGGGTATTGATAGGTAAAAAGGCTAAATCCTGTTTCATTCAGGCTCATAACAAGAGTGCCTTCTGTGATCCTGCTTTTTGTAACATTGAACCGGGATTTGAGTTTTTCCGAGATAATGGCGGACAAATCAAGACTGTTAAATTCTTCCGGTGTAAAAAAGTCTAAATCGACTGATAACCTGTGGCCGAAATACAAACCCACAGCAGTTCCGCCGGCCAGATAGGCATCTTTTGGTAGATAATCAATGACTTCGCTGTTCAATATGGCTGCCATATCCTGGGTGATACATCTGAGAAACATCTTGTCTCCCTTCTCGAAAGTCGAAGCAGTAAAACAAAATAGTTCACAGTTCTCGGGCTCAACTCCCTACTTTCTCTGACAACTTCTTCAATAGATGCAGTCCCGTAATAGTTTAGAATTATGCCTACCTCATCTTCTGACCCAAATTCAAGTACACGCTCAATTATGACGTACTTGTCCCGTTGAGGACTTAACGGTCCTTTGTCCCAAAAGTATCGCCGAGTCCCCTTTATTATCTTTTCTAACTGTTTCTCCAGATCTATCGAAACCGATTTCCCCTGCATTTTTATTTGTTGTTCCTTCATCTTTGTTATTACGGACATCAATACACACCATCTATGTGTTGGTTTTTATGTATTTTGGTGGAACCAATGCTTACTTCCGCCTTGGAAGGATAGTCGAGCCTCATCGCAAAGTCAATTGCAAATCCTTCCTCTCAAACCGTCAAAGCATTGACATTCTTGCCCGGTTCTTATTCGGTATGATGATCCGTTAGCGCAGAGCCTCTCTCGGTACCAGACGAGCGAGCCTTTCCATCAGCGCCTTTTGCACTTCCATCCTTGAAATACCGTCTTTGGCATACAACTTATCTTCATTATCCCACAAGACCCCGTGCCAGCGGCCATAAAAGTGGATGGCAGCGTCCTGATCAGTTGAAGGCGTTTGCTGGTCAAGTTGAAGAAACCGAACCTTTGGCAGATACATGGCCACATCAATATCACCGGTATATTGCTTCGCTCTCAAGCACAAATCCATAAAGGCATATCCACCGCTTTTATTCCAGAATCCGCCGAGTTCAAGGAAAAAGTTCCGGTCCACGGCAATGCAGTGATCCAGTATCTGAAAAGAACGCTCTTTAAGGGCATTGGGAAAGTCGGCATCCAGATTCTGGTACGCAGAAATCGGCGAGTTATTTGGGTTCAATACCATCCCCGCATGAACAAGACTGCCAAAAAGGTTTTCTATGCGGCCCCCGAACAGCCTTTTAGTCCCATAGTCTTCAATTGCTTGTCGAAGACAAGCCAGCCAATTTTCCAGGGGTGAAACTCCAGGCCCCAGAAAGAGCATTGTCCTGCCACAAGCCCGTTGCGCGGCCTTGTTCATGGTCTCGGCCAGGGGTGTACCTGTGGGAATTCTCATTATATTTACATCTTCACTCAAACCCCGGAGGATTTCCAGCACGTCTTCGGCCAGACCTTCCGGCTCTAAGAGATAGACCTCATACTCCCCCTGGCCCTCTGAATGTGCCGCCACAGCTTCAAGCTGGGCAAGCAGCACTTCTGCGTCTTTATGCACAGGCACAACAATAGTCCACTCCATGCTCGTTTCAAACTGCGGTTTTATCCTGGAGGGAGGAGCACCCCCTCTGGCAATGATCAGCCTTTTTGCTATCTCTACTATACGTTCGACAACACCCTCTGTATCGAAAAGTTCTTCTTTTAGATAAGCCTCAACTGCCTGTCTGTTAATGAGTCCGGCAAAATCAGTGTTGTTTTCCAGGGCCTTGGCGAGTTCTACTGGCGTGAAGGGGGCCGCAACGCCTTTTTCAACAAAAGAGTATGGACTCTTCGAAGGAGCATTCAATTGCAGTTTCACAAGCGGCCTCCCAATGGCAAGCGCCTCAAGTCCGGTCGTGCTGGGTGTTGTCAGAACACATAAATCACTCATGGCCATCAGGTCATAGGTGCTTTCCTCTCCATGGATGCTGACGATTTTTTTTCTGACCGCTTTCGGGACGGATTCGATCCACTTGTCTATGTCAGGTTTTCTTGCTGCAGGATGCCACTTTATAAACGAACGCAACTCTTTTCGCCTCGCAAGCACCTCCATAAGGGGCATGAGTTCATCCTTTGAAGGCGGAAACGGTGAACACAGCAACAATACAACAAATGCCCGGTCACATTTGTATTGACGACGTTTCTTATCGCGAATGTTGTTTTTTCGAAGGTATTCTATCTCCCTTGAGAGATGGCTATTGCCCACAGGAATAATCCTATCAATAGGCGCTTCAAATTCAGCAAATTTGTTTCTGACCCTTTCACCCCATACCAGATCTATGGTGCTGTATTGGACATGGCCGGTATAGCCAAAGTCCAGATCATATGTGAGCCCCTCCTGCATAGTAATAAAGGGAACATGGTTCTTTTTTGCCCAAAAGCCAAATATCTTGCCCCACCGATTCAGCTCGTGCAGGGCAAGGCACAAATCCGGCTTCTCTTTTGGAAAAAGATTTCTAAATCCAACGTATTCCTTAGCAGCGGCCCAAAGAGACCTGTCAATGATAGTCGCTCCCCTGATGTGTAATACGAAATCTCTTTTCAGGGACGCCCCTATAGAATCTTTTTGGATATGATAATTTTTAAGCACATCTTCCATATCCGAATCGTCAACATAGTCGAAGACATGCGTATATTCCAACCCCAAATCAATAGCAGTGATCTCCTGTGACCTTTCTGCCTGACAAACCACATACATCACATCCGCTCCTTTTTCCGCCAAGTTTTCCATAATGGGTATTATAAAGCGGGTATGGTGGCGCAGGGCAATGTAGGCCACAATTTTTTTCCTTTGCCAAAAACTGCTCACAGGCCCTCCTTAGTGCTCTAATTCATAATTACGGTGACGTATTTCAACTGGTATTTGTTCACCACAGAGACACAGAGGGCACAGAGGATTCTGTATTTTTTGCCCATCGGGAGATGACGACGGGCAAAAACCACCTGCCCTTACGGGCAAAAAAGTAATCGTGTTTGCTCCGCCTCCGGCGGATTGATGGTTTTCGTTTGCCGCCGCCTGCCCCGTAGAATGCCTGCCCTGTAAGGAAGAATGACTGTATCGGGGCGAAGCTATTCATTGGGGTCTCCCGGCAAACGAAAAAAGTTACGTCTCCACGTTCTCTGTGTCTCTGTGGTAAATATATATTCTGGCCAACAATTGTAACTCACTTCACTGAGGTTGTGCTTTACGTAACCGTATTTGTGAAGACATGTACTTACTTCTGACTCCTATCTTCTTCTATTGATTTCCAAGACAATACCTCAGAAATAATATCCCCTATCTCTGTTACCTTGCCATGATGTTCCACAATCTTCTTGATCTCAACCATCAGGTTGGAAAGGCTGTTAACGGTTTTCTGATGTCCATTTATTCCGGCCGGGACCACATCATCATAGATGATTGTCGGGATCCCGAGGGCGGAGGAGACGCAGGTGTTATAACCGGCGCTGGCCGCGACCAAACCATCGGCCAATGTCATATCCCAGACAGAGCCCAAGTCGTGGAATGAATATGATGCAAAATGCTCCAATTCCTTTTGACAGACCTTTTTTATGATTTGAGAATGTGTGTGTGTGCCTCTCGCCATACCTTTACCAGTAGCGAACATGATGTGAAGTCGGTCTCCGATCTCGGCCAGTTTTTTCAAAATGGCCTGGTATTCATAAACCAGCATCACACTATGGGGAATATAGAGAACAGTCCTTTCCATGGGTATTTTGTATAAAAAACCGTAGTTATAGGCAATCTCGAGGTCCTTTTTCAAAAAAACCGTACTGGCAGGAAAAAATGAACAGGCCTCAAATCGCGGCAGAAGCCAAATCCGGGAAGGCATTTTCCCGCATCCGGTAGCGAGATGAGCATGGGACCGCTCACATGTTGTGATGATACCGTCAAGAAGGGATGGCGCCAGGGTCCAGCGGATATCGAGAGGCATGAACTCGTAGCCGATGACCGGGATACCCCTCTCTCGTGCCCAGAGAATCCAGGCGTGATATATATATTCTTCGTCCCTATGTGAAAATAACGGGGAAGGGATTTGAATTATGACGCATCTTACCAGTGGGTCAGAAGGCACCTGCAAGGACACCCTAACCATTGTAGCGCCCCCTAAATGATCAGCGAGTAAAGTCCGCCACAAAAAGAGACCTTCAGAATACTCGGCCCCACCGATTGCATCTCTCTTTCTGATAAGATCTTCTGTTGACCCTTCTTTCTTGTAATAACGCGCTTCAAACGTGGCGGGATTCAAGCCCTTGCTCAATTCCAGGGCACCCTCATCCCCTACTGGTATTTTGAATTCAAAAGAGACATCTTTCATTCTAAGTTTTGTCAACTTCAGGAACTCAACCAGAGAAGGTGTAACCTGATTGTTTTGCAGTATCCAGTAGATTTTGGGGACTGGTTTACTCATAGACTGCTTTTCCTTATCTTTGCATTCTCCACCAGACAGATTCAGAGATGCTGTCACTCTGATACCATGCTTTTAGTTGAAGCGTTGCCTCCATGTTACTATTTTGAGGCATTCAACAAGGGCCTCCTCTATTCTTCATCAAAGTCTTCACCCACCTTAAACTTGGGTCTCCATTTTCCAGTTGAAGAATCCTTTTCAAAGAGTTTCTTATTTACCCATCTATCTGTCTCTCTCCAAAATTCCTCCTTGCTAATACCGATGTATTCGCAGAATTGTTGAATGTACCGGACGCCGCACTTGCCGTCATACTGTTCTATCAACTTGATCCCTTCGTCTCGCGATATCCTGCCATCTCTGATATCGAAGCACACTTCATCGGTCGTCGCGCCGAATCCAAACTTGTAGTACTTCAACATCTGATTGACGACCTTCATATCAACGTCTATCGAAAAATAAGGATTTGTTTTGCCTGTCAGGTTTGGATCGTGTCCGGGCCTTCCTTTAAGACCACGTGACACAGAGAATTCAGTGTTGTTTGAATTGGACCATTCTTTCGCGTAGTAACCCAGATAGATAGCTCTCACATTCTTGCTCAATTCCTTCTTATCGGGGAACTGGTAGAATATCAAATCCTTCAACTCCATCCCTTCTTCAACCCAGTCGCTGGCATTCCCCCCTCCCAGTGTCATGCAGTTGCGGATATTAAGGGCGTTATCGTCAGGTTCAAGGAATCCGACAACCCCAAGTGTCAATGCAGGGTTCTCCCCCTGAATGACCAGCGGAATTCCAAATTTGAGCGCGACGACGTAAGCCGAAGCCCACAAGGGATACTCGGACGGCTTGACGAAATTCCCGTACTTGAAAAATGATCGTCTACACAGTTCCCGGTCAATCTTGGGATTAGGCCTGATCGAAACCATATCGAACCCATGCTGAACCAAATTTTCTAGATTGTCGCGCCCCACGTCTGAAATCCCATTTGGGGCGCAGTTGGCCAGCAGTGCATTCAGCCCCAACCGTTCCTTTGCATAAAGCGCTTGAAAGGTACTGTCTTTGCCGCCGCTCACACCAACAACACAATCAAAGCCGCCGTTAGCCTTTCTTTTGGCCCACTCCGCAATCTCGCGAAGTTCCTTTTCTCTCTGATTCCAGTCAACCCTCGACAGCTCTTCCTTTGCGCTGCATGCCGAACAGACCCGCTCTTCATCAAACTGAAGCCCAGGTCTGGTGTCAGGCTGAACGCACTTCTTGCAGTACTTCATTTTCAATACCTCGTTTGACTCCTGTTGTGACGTAGCGCCGTTCCGTTACCATAATCAGCATCGCCGATCACTTATCTCCCTGCATCATACCCAGATCAAGAGGTGTTCCCCGCTTGATATCCTTGGATGCCCTACGCTGTAAAACATCGACCAAATATCGTGTATGCAAACCGTATCCCGGCCTAATAGAGCGAACGTTTTCTTTCGTAAATTCTTCCCCGGCCTTCATATCCTTCACCACAAACAGCGAACGCCGAAAAACCCGGCTGGCGGCCTCGCACTCTGTTACGTCGTAGCTTATTTTGCCCAATGCCTTTTCAGCCACGCGAATTGCGCCAACCATATTCTTAAATTCATTTGGTTCCAAAGAAAAAGAACTATCCGGCCCAGGAATGGAACGGGATAAAGTAAAATGTTTCTCCACAATACATGCTCCAAGAGCCACCGCAGCTACCGGCACGGCTATGCCCAATGTATGGTCTGAAAGACCTACTGGCAAACCAAAAGCCTCTGCGAGATGCGGAATTGTGCGTAAATGTATTTCGCCTGGTAGGGCGGGATAGGCGCTCGTGCATTTGAGCAGGGCCAATTGATTCCCTCTGACCTCGCGTATGGTGCGAACAGCCTCATCAATTTCGGCCAGAGTGGCCATGCCTGTAGACATGATAATCGGCTTTCCCGTCTGGGCCACCCGGCGAATCAGGGGCAAGTCTACCATTTCAAAAGATGCGATTTTGTAAGCAGGAACATCCATCTCTTCCAGGAAATCCACCGCCGTGGCATCAAAGGGAGTGGAAAAGAGATGCATGCCAAGATCATTGGCAATCTCCTTGAGTTTTGGCTGCCAGTCCCAAGGTGTATGGGCCTCCTTGTAAAGATCATAAAGGTTGCGACCCTCCCAAAGCGTTCCCTTGATCAGGAAGTACTCGTTGTCGCAGTCGATGGTGAGCGTGTCCGGGGTATACATCTGCAGTTTGATTGCGTCCGCTCCGGCCTCTTTTGCCGCTCCGATGATTTCCACGGCTCTGTCAAAATCCTGGTTGTGGTTTGCCGACATCTCGGCAACAATATATACGGGCTCGCCTGGCCCGATACGCCTACCATTAATTTCAAACGTCTTCACGCTCCCCATCATAGAAACTCCCAGTTTTTTCACTGTCTTATCTCTTCTGCACCCCTCGTCCCAAGAGCAGGCTTTATTCGTTATTCCTTCGCCAAAGCCATATCCGCCCCTGTGCCATATCACCTATAGGTGGCAACATGAGCGCCAGCTGGTTCACCGGAGCCTCATAGTTTGATTCCTTTCCTTCCCGCTTCGCGAGCCAAGCGTTCACGACGCGGCTCAAAAAATAATATGTCGAACTGTAGTAGTCGATCGCTTCCAGTTCTACCCTAGGGATCAAAAGCGTTTCGAGGTTGGCATCGCAAAAGTAAACGTTATGCCAGGGAGGATCAATTTTGGGTAGTCCGATCCGTTCCCGTACCGCATTAATCTTGTCCAACCCGTCCTGGCTGTTCTCGCACATGACGTATACACCACCCGGTACTAGCAGGCCGGTGATACATTCTATGGCCTTTTTCTGCGCCTGCCAGTCCTCAAGATTTATCAGCATCCGCTCGGTGTAAATTAGGTCGAACCGATCCCTGAAGTTGGGCATAGCGCAGACATCACCCACATCGAAACGTACCCGGCCTTTCAGTCTCTCTTTAGCGGCGAGGTTTCTGGCTGCTTCGACCATCTTCGGGGCGTAGTCGAGGCCGAAAATATTTACCTTGAACCGCTTTGCCAGCTGGGTGGCGGTCATGCCGTTACCGCAGCCCACCTCCAGTATTTTCATGCCGTCAGCAACATACTTGGCAATGGCTTCGACCTCAATCAGCTTGGCGATGATATCCCTAGTCCCAGCCTCTTCGCCAAGTTTCGCCCTGTTGTTCCAATAGTGCCGTATCATATCGATACTGCCGCCTCGTTCTACGTTCACTATTTCTCTCCGTTGTCCAGAGTTTCTATGGCCTCCACTACGCGCTTGGCTCCCATGCCGTCTACAAGACTGCGGGCTTTTCCGCTCATTTCCCTTCGGAGTTCTGGATCCAAGATCAGCGAACCAATTAGCCTAACGAAATCATCCATGGGTGTCCCGTTTGCATTTGTAGAGGTCAAGGCAGCCCTGATGGCTTGCAGCTCGCTCGTATTGAAGGCCTGATTTTTCGCGATTGCAACCAAGACACTGGGCATCCCCATGAACACCAGCTCCCAGCAAGTAATGCCTCCAGCGGAGACCGCAATATCCGCCCATGCCATCAAATCAGCTATGTTTTCTACATTCTTGAGAATGTGCATAGAGCATGGGGCAGAAAGAATAGCGTTCTTCAAGGACTCAAGGTGGGGATTGGAAGCGCCCACGATTAGCTTGACCTCAAGGCCTCGAATATTGACCTTATTCAACGCTCGTATAACCTTTAGAGTTACATTATCAAGGTCGCTACCACCCAGGGTAACCAGCACTTTATAGGCCACTTTTGGAATTTCCCGTTGCCACCCCCGCCAGTCCAGAAATTCAGAGCGCAGCAGGACGTAACGGGTACCCAGCAACAAACGGGAATATGGCTCACAGAAGTACTGCAACCATTCAGCGTTAATGTTCTGATTCAGCACAATATCAGCGTAGTAGTGATCCAGATGAGCCATATCGTCAATTGCGAGCAATCGATGCCCAACTTCTTTGATCTGCCGTTGGTATGAGGAATTAAAGTGGTATCCATCTACTACGATCCAGGATGCGTCCATCCGTCGAGCCAAGTCTGCTGTTTGAATCGCATCTTCAGGCGTTCCTGGCCACGCCGATAGGTGAATAACTTCCAGTCCCTCTGATTGCAACCGGTTTTCTAAAAGCGGGGATTCGGCGGCCATAGCGAAAATCACTCGCCGTTCGTCGTCCTGCCAGGCTTGCGCCAGGGCCAGACTCCGCATCACGTGACCTGTCCCCATTTTAGCGTCCGAATCGGCTCGGATGAGGAGATTCATTTTGCCTGACAGTTAATCTTTTGGACTGGAGCGGGAAAGAAGAAATTCCGCCCAGGCCAGATCGAGCGAGTTATCAATATCAACCGACCTTTCTGCAGGTAGAAAATACGGTATAACATTTGTACGGTAAAATTCTTTCTCTTTCAGAAACACATCGGTCTTGCCAAATATTATCGATCCGTCGTGCCTATAGAGGGTATCAAGTAGCTGAGTTTGTTTCATGTATTGCAGGCCATAGTACGGTTCTACATAGCCGCCAGGAACCCAGACTGCTCGTTGAGGTGGATGTGAGTAAGGTACGAGGCTCATTAAATAATTTGCGTCTTTTTCTCTAAATATTTCATAGGCAGCTTTAATGTCGCGAGATGTCCGTAAAGGGTTTGTCACAAGAAGCACAGCAAATTCATCATATACCTGCCCTTCAGATGCCAAATCTTCCAGTACGTGGGCACAGACATGCCTCACTTGAGCTGTGTCTGTTGCCAGTTCGGCCCCCCTTCTTAAAGCAAGGTGAGCGCCATATTTACTTGCAGTTTCAAGTATCTCATCGTCCTCTGATGAAACACAGATTAGATCAAAAACATCGCTTTCCAGTGCGGCATCTATGGCATAGGATAGAAGTGGCTTACCAGCCAGAAGAGCAATGTTCTTTCGTGGTAGTCGCTTTGAACCACCCCGAGCAGGGATAATGCATAGGGGTCTATCAGTCATAGGGGCTTCCAGGTCTACACGTCGTCCCAGGAAAGCGCTTCGTTATATCGCAAATTCCGCCTTGTTTCCCTTCCAATGAAAAAATCCATGTGCTCAGGCGATATGCCACTTTCTGGACGTTTCCCCTCAAGCATCTCAGCAGTCAACCTTGTGCCTTTGGTAATGTCTCGGTTGGCTACAATGTGGCGAAATGCCGTTTTCCGAACTTTAAGGTCAGAGGGGCTTGGTTTTAAATCGTAACCGCCCAGAGCGGCTTGCACATTTTTCATCTTCTTCACATACGCTTCAAATTCCTTTGGTTCCTTTGATACAACATGATGGTGCCCTGACAAGTTGCGGCTCATCGTCAACCTTTTTTCGAGAACCACCGCTCCCAAGGTTACGGCCATGACATCTGTCTCATCATTTTGATCCGCCGAAGAATAGCCCACAAGAGTGTTAAAAGCTCTCTTCATGTATTGTATGGTCCGCATGTTCATCTCAGCGTAATTTTCGGTGTGAAAACAGTGAAGAAGAACGGATTGGTCATTGCTGGCATCTTTCATCAACTGCATTACCTTTGCAACCTCAAGCGTGTTCACCGGGCCAGTGTCAATCAGCATGGGCTTGCCCAGTTGCGCGATCCTCCTCCACAATGGAAAGTAATTGTAGTCCCAGGAACTGAGCTTGTAGGCCCCCAGTCCGAGGACCTCCGCATACTCGATGCCGCCTGGTGAATTCACCGTTGAAAACATGATTACATCTTTTTTATCAGCATATTCCTTCACCTCACGCCATTCATCAAGTGTGAATCGTAGCTCATTGAGCATTTCGTACATATTCTCAGTCTTGATGCCCGATACGGTTTCGTAGGTATAAGTAATGCTCTTGTCGCTCATAATCTCTTCCGGAAACCAGAATATAAACTTGATCGCATCGGCCCCAGAATCATGAACGACGTCGATAAGGTTTTTTGTGATGGCCATGTCATAGTTGCAAGTGACTCCGCACTCGGCAATAATAAACAGGGGATGGTCACTGCCAATCGTTCTATTGCCTATCTTAATCTCAGCCCTCATGAGATAGATCCTCCCGACAAACAGTGCCATGATGTGGGCACCTATACTCCGTTTCAATAATAGCCGTTATCCACCATAACGGAAATGCTGCATTACCTTAGTTGTCGCTGTAATTGCATCATCAATGTTCTTTTGCGACATTGCCGGAAATATGGGTAAACTGATTATATACTCATAAGCCCTCTCTGCTACTGGGCAGTCGCCAGGCTTGGTATTAAAACATCGCCGATAGTAAGGATGAAGGTGAACCGGAATATAATGGACATTGACGCCAATTCCTTCAGCCCGCATTGATGAAAATATTTGGCCACGGTCGGCATTTAATTGTTCCACCTTGAGCTTAGTGACATAGAGATGATAGGCATGCGATACTTCCTTGCGCACAGCGAGCGGGGAAACCTCAGGCATACTGACAAAAGCGTTATCGTAGCAATGCGCAATCGCCTTACGCCTCCTAAGAAATTCAGGCAACTTGGGTAATTGGCTTATGCCCAGAGCACATTGAAAATCGGTCAAGCGGTAGTTGTAACCCATATCCAGCATTTCGTAGTACCAGGAGAAATCAGAGGTCAGAGGGCGGAGGTCACCTGCCCGCCATCGCGAGCCTGCTCGCTCAGGCGAGGCGGGCGGGGAGGTCAGAGGGCTAAAGCGCTTAGGGTCGCGGGTGATACCATGGTGGCGAAACAAGCGCATTCGCTCAGCCAATTCGGCATCATCCGTAGTGATCATGCCTCCCTCACCGGTCGTGATGTGCTTTACAGGATGAAAGCTGAAGACAGTAAGGTCAGCAAGTGTGCCCACTCTTTTTCCCTTGTACTCGGCCCCAAGGGCATGACAGGCATCTGCAATCAGGATCAGACCATGCTTTCTAGCAATGGCCTGAAGTGAATCATAGTCGCAAGGTTGTCCGGCATAGTCCACTGCCACGATTGCTTTGGTTCGTGGTGTGATTTTCGATTCAACTTCATTTGGGTCAATAAGCAACGTATCTGGATTAACATCCGCAAAGACAGGAGTTCCGCCCTGAAATACTACAGCATTTGCTGTAGCCACAAAAGTCATGGGCGGCAGGATGACCTCATCTCCCGGACCAATGTCAATGGCATACATGGCTGCATGCAGGGCCGCGGTGCCGCTGTTGACGGCAACAGCATATTTTGCACCCACAAATTGTGCGACGGCTTCTTCAAATTCGGCTATCTTGGGGCCGGTGGTCAGCCAATCAGAACGGAGCACCTCAACCACAGCAGCAATATCCTCCTCATCAATCCATTGGCGGGCGTAAGGGATAAAGGGGCGTTGTCCGTTGTCCGTTTTTCTGATCATGCTTATTGACATCTTAAATTAGCCTGTTATTCTTTGTTATCTCAGACAGGATTTACAGGATTTGATGGATTATTTTTTGATCACTTTCCTGCCTCCGGCCCGGAGGAATGAAAGCGATCACATGCAATCCGCCTGCGGCGGAAAAAGTACATGTCGTTTCTGGCGGCAATGTTGTTTGACATGCTCATCCCAGCACCACGAAGTTGATCAGCAAACCGGTAGAGCCTGCGCCTTTCAAGATCATCTGCAATATCAAAAAGCTTCATTGCAA
>Ga0114922_10002186_pt1 | contig 18413 bp, 19 predicted proteins | sample AartaG_FD_100975 | JGI IMG/M metagenome (GOLD analysis project Ga0114922, IMG submission 100975) | Deep subsurface microbial communities from Aarhus Bay to uncover new lineages of life (NeLLi) - Aarhus_00045 metaG | ecosystem: Environmental > Aquatic > Marine > Oceanic > Sediment | place...
ACTTAAAATTTATGTTATTAAAATTGGGCGAAGAAAAGAGGTATATAAACAATGAACATTCATCCGCAAATTATCAGTAAAAACGATTTACCAGAATTCGTGGTGCTACCATACAAGGAATATCAAAATCTGCTTGTCACTTTAGAAGAGCAAGAAGATATTAAGGAAATAGAAGAATTTCATAGCGCCAAACAACATACAATACCTTTTGAGTTACTGCAAGCAATAGCTGCTGGTAGAAGTCCGGTGCAGGCTTTCCGTGAATTTCGAGGTTTATCACAAGCTAAATTAGCTAAGGAAATAGGAATTACACGCCAATATCTATGTCAAATAGAAAACAAACAACGCAAAGGTAATAGTAGCGTTCTCAAAAAGATCGCAACTATTTTAAATGTCGATTTAGATTTACTTATTAATTAGCTTTATGAAGCACAATACAGTTTCTTCAATATTAAACTCGATAACTAATATTCTTAACATGGGGACATTTCTATTTTGGTTTAACAATAAAGCACATTTATATTGACAACAATCTACCTTTTAGTTTATAATATCCCTGTTTTAATGAGAAAATTAAAGAATAATAATATATTCCGGTTTTTCTCAATGGTTTCCTAACTCTTAATAAGAGTTTAAAAGGGATGTTTTAAAATTTTTAAGGAGGATTAATATGAAACTCTTTTCAATACTCAATAAACCAGCTAACAAAGTTGGCAATAAACAAGCCGGTATCGTATTCCTAGAATACGTTATTATGGCTTTCATTATCACAGTTGCTGTGATTTGTGCATTGTGGTGGTTCTATTGGCATTTACAACAGTTGACTTGGGAAATAAAATCAAAACTAGAAGTTTTGAAGACCTTGAATTGTGAATTGCAACCACCTTATGGTGCTGCTCCCGGAGAACAGCCTACCCCAGGTCCTGGGAATGGGAATGGCAATGGGACTGGGCCTGTTAGTACTGGACCAATCATTGCTACTGACCATTCCACTCCAGGCTCACAAACACTTACAACTAGTTATGCGGATCAAACTATAACAGTATTTAATATAAGCGGTATGCCTATGCATTACGGCTTACATTATGGAGATGGAGTAACACCTGATGGCGGTGGAAGTATTGGATTTCCTGGACCAGGTCTAATCCATACTCCTGTACAAGTTGGTCCTGGACCTTATACGGTTACAATTAATGTATGGCCAGACGCAGGTTTGGGAGGCACATGGCCGCTAGATTACATTATGGATATATCTGAAACAACACCATAATAGCTTTAAACTAGAAGCTAAAAAGTGACACATTTCACTAAGTCAGAGGCGGATTTTCCGCCTCTGATTTCATTTATATAATTTTTATACTCGGCTTGATTCTAACCATCGGTTAATACTAAACCAATCTCTTTCCACCGGCTTCTAAATCATGCTGTCATCCATTTTTAAAAGTGATTTCTCTACATTCGTCAGGATGCTGTGGACAAATAAAAGGATTCGATAATAATTTAGCTGTTGGTTTGGGTTTGAAAAACGTTTGTGCAGAACCGTATACTTTAGGACCTAAATAAGCAAGACCAAACAAAGAAGCTATATGCTGTAACGGACTCTGTACAAAAAGCTCCCAACCCCTTATTGATAAATGATCATTAGGATTATGAACAAAACGTTGTCTCGATTTATTAAGTATATGTCCGCTTAAGCTTTGGCAAGCGCCTGCTGTGATATAACTTATAAGAAGTGAGCTCATAGTATTAGTTTTGAATCCAAGTAACGCCGCGTACATCCCAATGTACAAACCTAACCCTAGTAAACGCTTTATTGATGATAAAGCTCTCATCACGTGTCCGTCATCTAGATGTATTCTCTTTCCTAATTCAATAATACTTTCTAACTCTGGAAGTAAAAGCTGACTGAGAGTATTAAAAGTGTTACATGAAATACCACGCCAACCTATTACATACGCATCTATACGTAATAAAATGCAACTACCTAAAATAGTAAATATATTTAAATATTCTTTATGAAGCGGTACGTTGAATATCGGATAATTATGTAATGTACCATCTGCACTTGACGCCTCAATAAAAGCAAAATAACCTTCAGAGAATTTGTAATAATAGCTTTCAGTGCAAAGACGAATGCTAGATGAGAACAACGCTTGTGACCAACTATAGTTTTTCAACTGAGTTTCAACATCATTAATTTCTGCACTAAGTTGTTGTTCTAGATCATACAATTCTTTTAAGATTGTTTCAGGTGTTACAACCAGTTTTTTTTCCTCTGTTATTATATTTTGTGCAGTACGTATTAAATGTTCATGGATTATATAAGATTTATTCCCAACGTAACCATAGAACTTTGAGTAACATTGGTTCTTGATGTTAAAAAGCAAATGTTTTATTTGCAGAACGCGTGATATGCTTTGAGGAGCATAACGTTGAGTAATTTTATTCTTTCTTTTTGTTAATCTCTGTAACCAATCCATTAATAATAAAACACGCCTCTGACAAGTGAATGCGTCTTGATATAAATTTCCAAAAAACAATTTCATAAATTTTGATAGTTGCACATCTTGCCACAACTTAGTATTTTTAATATGTTTTATGGTTTCTTCCAATTGGTTTATTGTTGTAGATAAAACATTTTCAAGTTTTTCCACTAATTCTTGTGATGGAAGATATTCTAAATTAAAAAGCATAACAAGGTGAGTAGCATGATTAGCACTAAAAAATGATAGGTTAATTGCACTTAATTCTGGAATTGTATGCTGATTAGTATCTATAAACTCTAATAAGTCTCCCCATATCTTATAACGATATCGGCAGGTATTTCTTAAAACATTTTCTAAATCATTAGTTATTTTTGTTAATTCTCGAACATTGTGCGGTGGCCCTAAAGAGCTTTGAATACCAATAAGCATTTTTTCTAATTCATTTAAACTGTTTTTAACCGTTTGGAATTGTTGAACAAAAGTTGGATTCAGTTCACCAAATAACCACAGAATATTCAATTCAAAACGAATAAAGCGAAGATCAAAATATAATAAACGCATCAGCATTTCACAGTGTTGCTTGTTCACATCTCTTACTCTGACTCTAATTGTTGCTTTAATCACTAAAATTAATTATTTAACATTTTAGCATGTCAATATTAATAAATGCGAAAGAAAGATTGGACGAGTCGGCAATGAATAGTATAATTCAAGTTTAAGTCAATTTTAAGAAGGGAGAATAAATGATGCCTAATCCAAATCAACCCGACACAGAGAACCAAGACGATAGTTATCGCCCTTGGTATTTTGATGTAAAGCAGTTGCTCAAAGGTGGAATAGCCCTTCTGGGTTTAGCTACCTTAGGAAGTGTTGCTTATTTAGCCTCAGGTTTACTCAGATCACGAAGCGAGTCAAAAGTCGAGATAGAAGAATTAGATGAAAAAAATATCAAACTCTTAGGTTATTCTCCTCAAAAAAACAGTACTATTCCAACCGATGGATTTCCCTTTACTGGTAATGGAAAAGTAATAAAATTTTTATCTCTAGCTACTATGGAACCGAGGACTAGTACTGGAATAATAAATTACCAGCCGGTAGGTGATTCTGTATTGGTCGCAACTGGTGGCACCGATGTTGACATAGCATGTTCAAATGGTGCTGATACATGTTTAGTGACTTGGTATGGTGGTGGTAATATTCACACACAGCCATTTGATACAAACGATTTTACAAAACCATTGAGGAATGAGACTGCTTTTAGTGGTTGTGAATGGGAGTTTTCGTCTATAGATTTAAGTAATGGTGGATATGGATTAGCTTATTACATGCTTGATGGTGGGGGCTGGGTTCGCCTTAGGGCTAAAATGCTCAATATGGATGGGGCAGAAATACGTCAAATCTATTTAGGACAAGTCGGTACCTGGGATGTGACATTTAAGCCTTCATTAGCTTCTTACACATTTGGTTTCACTATTGAAAGTTATTTATATTATGAGCGGAACCGAAACATGATGCCTATAGAAAATGACGGTACTGAAGATGAAATCATAACTGTAAACTCAGGATACAACCGTCAGGGCGCCTTATCTTCAAGAGGAAATGTTATTGCAGATGTATTCGACACCGGATCAAATACCTTAACTACAAAATTTATTCACATGGACACTAAAATCGTCAGCAGTGGATACACTGTACCTTTGGATCCGCAAGTCGCGATAGGAGAGCACCAATCTGTAGCTTTTGGAAATGTCAACGAATTTTTAATGGCTACTGACGGCATTGAAGCCACTGAATCTAAAATTTATGCGCTTTCTGGCAATACCAATAGCACTTTTTTTAATAATTGTGAATTCAGTAACCCGTGTACATTTCCCGATAATATAGGACCTGTTGAAACTACATATATCGGCCAAGATTCGGAAAGCCGCAGCCTTTATGATGTCACATTCCGTGATTTATCTAGTAATTCTGTTGGTACTAGATGTTGGCATGATAAAGACCTCAAGCAACCTCAATGTTCACCAGTCGAAACCATAACTTCAATTCCAAATGTGAGGAAATCCAGTACAGCAGTTACACAGGATGGCGAGTTGGTCCGTGGCTTCTGGACATCTGATGATAAAATTTGGTTACAAAAATATACTTGTTCACCAGTACCATGTGCGAAGACTCCTGATGACGTACCTAGCTATCCATCAGGCTGGTCTGACTCAAATCAAAAATTATCTGAGAAATCATCTAGTACGACAGAACCAAATGGTAGCAAAGTTGGAGCTATTGTCGGTTCTCTTTTGGGTACTTTAGGGCTTTTTTGTGTAGCCGGTGGTGCAGTGTATGGGGTTCGCCGTTACCGTAGAAATAAGTCTAAAATGCCAATAGAGTTAACCCAGATTTTAAGTGGAACAAAAGTCAATCCGGATAGAGTCAAGGAAGGAGAATTGTTGGGGGAAGGTGCTTATGGCAAAGTATATAGTGGTAATTATGAACATCATAAAGTGGCTATTAAGATGATAAATTATGCCTTTATCGAATCAGGAAACATAGAGGATTACATAAGAGAAATTGAGGTTATGAAAAACTTACAACATCCTAATGTTGTACAGCTAATTGGTGTTTGCGATAAAAAACATAATGGGGATAAAGTATTATGTATAGTGATGGAGCTCATGGGCGGCGGAACACTAAAGGACGTGTTATTAGATAATAAAAAAATAGATATACCTACACGTATAAAATATGCAATGGATGTCGCATTAGCCATGCGTGATATGCACAAGAAGAGTATTTTACATCGAGATATAAAACCTGATAATGTTTTTTTGAGTAAAGACAAAACCATAGCTAAACTTGGTGATTTTGGTGTATCTAAAATTGTCATGCCAGACCAGCAACAAACTTTAGCACCCACGGGTACGCCTATATATATGGCTCCTGAGTTAATAAGTCCAGAGAAAGGAGCTGACAGAAGTGCCACTAAAGCATCGGATGTATATTCTTTTGGAATGTTATTATATGAAGTGATTACTGGAAAAGAACCTTATCGTGATTGTAAAGACCAATTTGAGATCTATGGAGCAAAAGACAGAGGAGAATTACCTAAGATACCTAATGATTGTCCTCGAGAAATAGCTAATTTAATTACTCAATGTTGTGCGATGGAAAAGAATCAAAGGCCAACTATGGATAAAGTATATGATTCATTGGCAAATTATCATGAACAACTTGCTAATGTCGGAGCACAACAGACAAACATGACCTCTCTACACCATGGATTTTAAAGGATTTGAAATTGTGGACAGATCATATGATTTTACGGCCATATGTCGTGTTAGTGACAAAGAGCACATTTATATTGACAAACGTTTATTATTATTTTATAATGGTTATGCTTTAAATGAGAAAGATATAGAATTAATTATATTCTTATCTATCTCAAGTAGGGTCCTACAAGCTTCTGAATTGATGCTTAAAAGGATGTTTAAAATAAATTTAAGGAGGATTTAATATGAAATCTTTATCATGTTTTAACAAACCAGTAACAAATGCTGATAATAAACAAAGTGGTATAGTATTCTTAGAATACGTAATCATGGCATTTATTATCACAGTTGCTGTGATATGTGCTGTTTGGTGGTTCTATTGGCATTTACAACAGTTGGTATGGGAAATAAAAGATAGATTAAACAATTTACCGAGAAATTGTGCAATGCTACCGCCTTATGGTGCTGCACCCGAAGATCAACCAACAAGTGGTTAATGTTAACCGTTTGTGTTTTAACACTAATATCCCCTACAGTTTACTGCAGGGGATATTTTTTTACCCGAAACTTTTTTTAAACTCATTTTCTCTCTGGATACCCGCTTTCGCGGGTATGACGCAAAACGGACACTGGTCGCTTTCAGGTATGAGCAAACACTGACGCTTTAAAGAAACGACAGCTCAAATGCAAATTGCCTCTGCAACAGGCGACTTAAGTCGCCTGTTGATTAGGCCTTTGCGCGAACTTATACAAAAAGATAACTTTATAGAAACAATAGCGCCAAAATAGGATGCGCTGTTTTCCCCATATTTACCTTGACGAATCCTACTTTTCATCTTAAAATCATCTTTATTTCCCGATACTAAATCATAGGCTTTTGATCTAGATAAGTAAGGGAAAAGTTACATAAATTTAAGGAGAATTTAATATGAAATCTTTACCATTATTCAATCAGCCAATCATAAAAGGCGAATTTAAGCAAAGCGGTATAGTATTCCTAGAATACGTGATTATAGCTTTTATTGTTTCAACTGCCATCATTTGTGCATTATGGTGGTTTTATTGGCACTTACAACAAATGATATGGGAGATTAAGGTAAAATTAAGTTACTTAAGTCAAGAGTGCCCAATGACAACTCATCCGTTGACGCATGTCGAAGTGACTCCAATTGACCAACCCGAACCGACACTGCCACATGACGAATATCTACCAGGTACATATTATAGACATCATCGGCTTGTACCTATTGTACCGGTGCATCCAGTAGTACCTCACGTGCCAAACGGTCATGGTTAATTAAAGCAACCGTTCGATATAAGAAAGCAGTATGTCATCCCGCACTCACATCGTCATCCCGCGCAAACCCTCCTCGTCATCCCGCGGCTTGACCGCGGGATCCAGGACACACTACGCGACGCAGTGTAACAAGGCCAATCCATGGCCAGAATGACGGAATTCGTTGGAGATAAAAGCAGAGCTACAATAACTGATCACAAGAGAGACTTCTGTACATTGCGACTTTTACGGATAATGTTTCATCTGCAAAAATGTTTATTCCGGTTATTAGTACTTCTTTGAAAGGTACGTGTATTTCAACTGATGCTCGTTGTGGGTCTTGAGGATCTTGCTCATTGGCAGATATTTCAAAATTCGCATTTAATCCTGCTAGTAATAAATATTGTTGAGTTACATTCACAGCTTCTTCACTAGTAACGCAACTATGGGCCATAGCTCTAGTTCCTTCTTCAGCAGCAACGGACATAATATGGCGTACATGTAATACCCAGTAAACTTCTATCCCAATAAATATTAACAAAAAAAACAACGGATAAATAAATATAAAATGAATTAACATTATCCCAGAGGTACGCCGTTCTGGAGATCTATAAAACATACAATAATCCTTTTAAATCACAATAATATATCATAATAAAATCTCAATTTATTGGCAATACTCCCTGCTAAGCTCCACTGCAACCGTTTTCCCTGCTCTAGAGTAATTCTTTTGAGGCATCAATTCTTTTGCTAAATGCCGACGTAACGTTTCTTCTTGTTCTTCTGATTCTGCTGTCATAATCCTATCTCTTACATTTTTTATAAGATTAATATTATGCAAAACTTTAGGATTACTTGTAGTCGACTCTGCTTTTGTTAAAATCGATAGAGCTTTATCATAGTTACCATTCAAAGCTAAAGAAATTGCATAATCATTGTACAATGTTAATTTATTGGCAAAATCTGTCCCATGTAATCCAGTTAAATAACAAGATTGGGCTCTTTCATGTTCTCCGTTAAGATCTAGCAAAATACCCAGCATATTTAACGTCTCAGCATCTGTATGTTGCTTCTTTAGTACTTGTTGAATATAAGTAGCAGCCCATTGGAAATTATTTAATAACAAATCAGTTTTTGCTAAACCGCGTAGAGCAATAATATCGTGCCGATCTCTTTGTAAAGCTTGTACGAAAGCTACTCTAGCCTGTTCATTATCACCTTGTGCTAAATAACACTTGCCTAATGCCGCATAAGGTTGTGAATTACTTGGCGCAATTTGACACGCTCTACGATAAATGGGAATAGCAATATTATAACTACCATTAGCAACAGCTGAATTTCCAATTTTCATCATCAAATCAAACGGTTTATCACTTACCTTATGTTGAGTTGCACAACTAATTAGTGTTAGACAAATAACGTTGATTATAAAACAACTAAAATAATGTCTTAAATGCATCAATAGTCCTAAAAATTAATGGTGTTAGAATAATAGTAAACATGATTGGCATAAAGCAAAAAATTAGCACAAGAACCATAAAAACTGGTATCCGAGCTCCTCTTTCTTCTAGCTTTACCATCCGTTCTCGATTTAATTGCGACATTAAATTATGTAAAACATTTCTCAGCGATACACCATATTTATAGCTTTGCTCTAAGGCAGTTACCAACATTTGTAATTCATTTAAATTAACACGCTTAAGCAAGGCTTGCCATACATCATGATAATCATTGGTTATCTCCAGTTCACTTGCGGTTAGAGAAAATTCTTGGGCAATTTCTGGCATATAATATTGCAAATCTTTAGCAGTATTACGTAAAGCATTATTTAATGAATATCCGCTATCAATGTACATATTAAGAACTGCAATAATATCAGGTAAATTCTGCTGAATTTTATTTAGTCGAGTGCGAATAGTTCTTCTAAGTAGAAAAAACGGTAAGTTTAATCCAAAAATGAAACCGATCATAAACAACGAAATATTCGCCCATTGAGGATAATGTTTTAATATACCAAAATACAACAAGCCAACAGCAAAAATAATAGGAGAAATCAAACAAATACTAATAAATTTCACTAAAGCTGTATTAGAACGAAATCCAGCTTGCAATAATGAGAAATTAATCCTTTTTAGTAATTTAATTCTTTTTAATTTAATTACTATCGGATTAGGCATCTTTTGAGTAATTGATGCTTTTTTTACTTTCATCAATCTCTTAGTGAAATCAAACTGACTTAATAGCGAATTTGCCATAAAGAAACATAACAATAAAATTGTCAAAAAAACAGTTGCTGAAAAAGTAATCATTAAATATTCACCTTAGATAATTTTCGTAACATAAAGATACCTAATAATTCCAAAGCAAAACATATAAACAAAATCTTCTGTGCTAGTGGATTGGTAAAATAAGGCATCCAATAATCAGGTCTTACTGCAGAAATAAGAATAACAAAAGCTGGTGGTACAACAGCAATAATAATACCACTCATCTTCACTTGAGCAAAAAGTGCACGCACTTTCATTAAGGTATATCTTCGCTCTCGCAATATATTAGCCATATCATGCAATAGCTGAACTATATGCGCTCCAGTCTTTAAATGGATACCTACAATAATACTAAAGTAATAGAACTCGATAGCATTATATTTTTTTGCAGTGTCAAATATTGCTTCGGTTGGTGAAGCACCTAAAGACATTTTATTCCACAATAACATTAGCTCCTGTTTTAGTAACCCAGAAGCATGCTCAGCAGCAGTTTTAATAGCATCTAATAACGAATTACTAATAGCAACATGGTTCGCTAAAATATCAATTACATTTGGGAACTGATCAATTAAGTGCATTCTTAAATTCTGTTCATTAAATTCAAACAACAATTTTACAAAAAATAGCCCGATAAGATAAATTGCGATCATTAGAAGCAACTTACCACTAGAATATCCCGTTAAGAAAACTATATACGTTGCAACTAGCACAAGAAAAGAATATGCATAAAAAATAATATGGCTTTTCCACAGTTGCTGCAATCTTACCTGCAAAAATAAATTTTTTTTTCTGATATGTAAATTTTGATTTCGGCTAATTTTTTCTAGACGCTGTTGAATTTGTAATTGATTATTAAAATAAAATAATTGAGCAACAATAATAACAAACAAAAAAACGTATACCAACATGAATATAAATATAACAATTTGCAGATTTGGAATCATGTCACTTTATCAGCTCAGTTATCTTTGCATCCAAACCAAAATATTGTAAGCGTTTAATAAATAACGGAATATTATGATTCGATTTAAACTCGCCAGTTATGTTTCCTTCCTTATCTTGCCCTTGAAAATCAAAATGAAATAATTCTTGAGTAGTAATTGCACCATCAACAAAGCCGGTGATTTCAGTAACATTAGTAATCCGCCGTTTACCATCGCGACCGCGACTAATAAATACTACTAAATTAATAGCTTGAGAAATTTGTCGTAGTATAGAATCGGTTGTTAAATCATAACCTGTCAAACATACCAAATTGCTAAGTCGGGTTGGAACCTCATGCGGATTACTGGCATGTAAAGTACACATAGAACCGTCATGGCCAGTATTAACAGCTTGTAACAAATCGAATGCTTCTGCACCACGGACCTCCCCGATGATAATACGATCCGGGCGCATATGTAACGAGTTTCGCAGAAGATCACGTTGGGTTATTTCTCCTTCACCTTCAACGTTTTCAGGGCGAGTTACTAACCTGATTACATGTTGTTGCTGTAATTGTAATTCAGCAATTTCTTCTATAGTAACAACACGTTCATTACTTGGAATATAAAAAGAAATAGCATTAAGTAATGTGGTTTTTCCTGCTCCTGCACCTCCAGTCATTAAAATATTCAGCCTACATTGCACAGCAATTGCTAAGAAATCAGCTATAGCTTGAGAAATATTATCTTGTTGTACCATTTTTTCTAAGGTAATCACTTGTTTTTTAAATTTTCGAATCGAAAGGCACGGAGAATCAACTGCAGTTGGAGGAATAATTGCATTAACTCGACTACCATCACCGAGTATAACGTCAACAAAAGGATTTCGCTCATCAATTCTACCATGCACACGAGATATAATACGAGCAATAATATTTAAAATATGTTCTTTATCTTGAAATTCAACTTTAGTAAGCTGTAATTCACCATTTCGTTCAATATAAACTTTATCAGGAGCATTCACTAAAATATCACTAATATTATCATCTGAAAATAATGATTCTATAGGACCCGAACCAAACATGTCATCGAGCAAACGATCTTCCAAAATTTTCTTTTCTTCTGAATCTAAATCAATGCGACGCTGTTTAAGTATTCTTTCTATAATTGGATATAAATACAACAATGCTTCCTCTTCTGACATCGAAGTTAACTCTTCAACATCAACTTCTTTCATAATCAACGGATACAAAATCTTTAAGGTATGCTCAATACATAGATTTGTCGCCTGATTTTCTTGCTGAATTTCAGCATCAGTAACACTAGAATCAGAAACATTATTTAAACTGCATTTTCCAAACATAATTAAAACCAATTATATATTTTCTTTAATTTTTTCATCAATAACCCATCAACGTTATGTGGTTCTTGGTTATGAAAATTTTGCGCCAATTTGCTCAATACTTTAGTAATCTTATTATTTCGTTTCGCAAGCGGCTCCCCTCGATTTAAAGCTGTTGTCACCAACAGCTTATCAAATGGTAAAATATAATCTAAAGATCTTCCAAGCTGATTTTCAAACTGACTTTTAGTCAAGGCATACTCGTTGTTTTCTTTATGCTTCGTTGCAACAATATGTACGACAGAATCTGGACAAAATTCCCTTATCCACTGCATCCTTCGTATCGTATCTCGTAATGCTATAAGCGATAAATCACTAACGATAACAAAATCACTAATCACATCTGCCAACAACCTTAAATACGGCAATAAATAATGGGGCAAATCAACTACACTAATAATAAATTCCTTGCGTACCAAATCTAACAATACTTTAAGATCGTCCTGATCATATAATTTTTCTTTCTCAAGAGGTTCCGTAGCAGCTAAAACTGATAAGTTTTTTGTTTTCTCTAACATAAGTTGGCCTAACACAACTTTATCTATATCTTTAATATTTTCTAACGCTTTTAATAAACCTTGATTAGTTTCGAGGCTTAACGCAAAAGTGCTAATACCAAAGTATGTATCCAAATCTATTAAAGCAGTTTTAATAGCGTGTCGCTCGGCCAATATCCAACTTAAATTGACAGCTACCATAGAACCACCAACACCACCACGTGATCCAGTCACCATAACAACAGAATTTGTTCTTTTATGTGCTTCCTCTCTTAAACAAGATACCATAATATCTAACAATCGCGCTTCATTTACTGGCAAAACTAGATAATCATCTACTCCAGCCTTTTTAATATCATGATAAAATTTTATGTGATCTATAGAACCAAATACTATGATATGGGCTCCCTGAAAACATTTTTCTGCAAGCTCATTGATTCTAACGACAGGATGATCGCAATCAGTTATCTCTACTAACAAATATTTACATGCCTCACTAATACTTGATAGAGAAGTTATTGCAGTATTGATATCACCCTTACGTAAACTAACCTCACCAATATCTTTCGGGAGTCGTTGTAAAGTAGCAACTAAATTCTCGTCTTTTACAAATGCAAGCCAATTTTTTCTCGTACTAATCACCATATCATCACCGTAACTTTATTTACCCCTTAATCATAGACGCTGCCCGTCTACCAGAAAAAGGATTGATACCTGGTTTAGCATGCAAATCGTCTGGATTAGCAATCATTACACCAAGATTGTGCACCGTTGCACAACCAAAACTTTTGTCTATGTGATAATAATCGCTTCCAGAAGAAGCGCCTGGACAAACAGGTGGTATTACCACCTTCCGTTTAACACTGACATTGACACATAATCTAGTATCATAACACCTGTTTCTTACCGGTCTTACTACAACTGGATTAAATCCCCGATTACGAATTAAATCAATCATATTATTTAAGCGAGATTTAATTAAAAATTTTCCTTTATTATTTAAATATGGATGCATGGATGCACATGATGAAACATACACTGCTTTAACATTACGATTTTTATTAATTATTCTATACAAAGCCTCAACTTGATCAGAAGTTAATTTAGTAGCATTTTTTTTGTATGTAAACGTATAATGCTCAGTTGCAGTACCAATTCGATTTGCATAATTTGTGGTACCATTCCATATAGCTGGTTGCCAAAATCTAGCAGTACAGCCAAACAATAGCAACGAAATAATGGTTATTTTAATTGAATTTTGTATCATGCTATCATTTCTCCTTACCGCAACATAAATCCATACTGTTCACTTGACTCGGGTATTGGTTTAACTATTTTCTTCTCTACTGTTGGTCTAACTAAATATGGTGTTACAATAATAACCAATTCCGTTTCTCCACGTTGAAAATGTTCGGAGCTAAAGAGATTACCTAAAATAGGTAGATCCCCCAATCCAGGAAATTTATCTATATATTTATGAGCATTGTTCTGCAATAAGCCGGCAATTACAAAACTCTGTCCACTTTTTAATTCAACTGTAGTTTGCGCACGGCGTGTAACTATACCTGGAACAACATACCTATTAATAGTTACACCACCGCTACTTGATAATTCACTAACTTCGGGACTTACTTTTAAGTTAATTAGATCGTTTGACACCAAAGTCGGTGTAAAAGACAAAGACACTCCGAAAGACTTATACGTAACTGATGCCGTACCCAAAGCTTGAGCTACAGGAATAGCAACTTCACCACCAGCCAAGAAACTTGCAGTCTCGCCAGATAATGTAGTAAGTGTCGGCTGTGATAATATTGTCACTAAACCATTGGATTCCAATATATTAATTAAAGTATCTATAGAGAAATTTCCACTCCTAACATTTGCTAAACCATATAAACCACCAAGTGTTGCGAGTCCATTGCTACCGAAACCTAGACCTGCAAGCACATGTCTAGTACTATAAAAAGCCGACCAATTGATACCAATTGTTCGACTGACATCACGAGACATTTCCACAATCTGTACTCGTAAACTGACTTGGGAAGCAGCTGCTACTTTTGTAAAGTTAATTACACCACCACTACCACCAGCAAAGTTTGCTGCGAGACGTGCTACTTCCGACGCTTTCTCCATGCTCTCAACATCGCCTTTTATTAATATTTTGTTATCTAACATTTCGATATGCAGGTTTTCGACTCCAAACATATCTTTTAGCATTTTCCGTAGACGCCATAAGTCAGCTTGAACGCGAATTGTATAATCAACTATTGTTCGATCGTATTTATCTGCTGCGTAAAGTGAAGTCTCACCCAATTTCTTTGGGTATAAATAAATGATACCGGGAGATTTAATATGTAAATCTGCAATACTCGGGTCAGCTAGAAAAACAGTTAGTGGTTTTTGTGGAAGACGAATGATCTTACCTTTATGCATAGTTAACAGAATAGTTTTATGACGAGCTGAATTATTAACGCCGTTAGCAAACGTTACATTGTGACAGCAAAAAAACATACCTACTGTAACAATAATTAGTGCTAGTACTGATTTTCCCTTTACCATGGAATTTCCTTCACTTTACTTCCCTTTATAAGTATTAACGGTAATTTTTCAGCTTGTTTTGATATAACTTTTTTGAAAATAACTGGGGTATGCCAATTTGCAGGTGGTTGTGCCAGGTTGCTACTATACAAAGACATTGATAATACACCACTATTTCTTTCCATACCGGTTAAAAACTCTGCTTGTTCAGGTGTTACTTCTAAAGTAACAGTACAATTACCTCCAACATTTGGACTAGTACTTTGACTTTTGGCTCCGCAACCGCCTTTTCCAGATTTGCTTCCGCAAGATCCACTAGATTTATCCAATTTAGAAGAGCCTGAAGAACTTACACCTCCACCAGTATTCACCGCTAAAACATAAGCGCCATGTAAAATAGTAATGGTTTTAGCAGGTGGAGAAGGCGAAGTCAGCAGAATGTCAATATAATCACCAGTTTTTACATATTTAGCAAAATTAGATGATGAGTTGATTGTCATACTCATGGCTCGCATTCCTGGTTGAATCAAATCAGCTAAAGAGTAAGAATCAAAATCTTTCGTTAGAATAACAGCCTGCTTAGTAATTGGCTGACCTTTTTTGATATCTGTGAGTATGCTAGCACCAACTACATCTTCGATTTTATGACCTCTTTGGGTTATGAAATTTGGGGACAATCTTTGCTCTGACCATGACTGCCATTGCACATTGGCGGATCGAATACGTTGCCGCGGCTGTAAATCAGTAGTTGCCACCAAGACATTAACCGGTATTGGCGGTTTTTGTTGTTTTATGTTTTTTAATGAATTAAGCCACCGATAAGCCAAAAAGGTAAATAATGCGGCAATAACAATGGAAATTCCAATAGTAATAAGTGTACGGTTTATCATGGTAATATCCCTATTAACAATTTTAAAGGTAAATGATAACCTAAATCAAGGCAAATTGTCAAGAAAATTGGCATTTAATCAGCAGTTCTCATTTTAAGCCGTTATTCCCGCGAAGGCGGGAATCCAGCTAATTTTAGGCTTCCTGGATACCCGCTTCCGCGGGTATGACGTGAAATAGCATTTAAAATTAGTCAAAATTAGAATTGCTAGCATCTAATACGCCTTTGCAAATACCACCAATCTACCTCCTTTATCGCCGGTAAAAATACATTTACCAGCAAATTTTTGTTTCACAAGTGGCAAGCATCTTACAGTGACATTTAAGTCCTGTTTAATTTGTCGTTCGATCGCATCGTCTTCTCGCCAATAAGCATAAACAAAGCCCGATTTTTCTGTTGTAAAATGCTTATAAAAATCCTTTTTGTTAGTAATTTCTGTAGAATTCTGCTTAACAAATTTTTTCGCAGTTTTTAATAAATTTCTTTGTATTTCAGTCAATTGCATAACCAAAGTATCAATAAATTTTTTGTGTGGCACGCTAATTTTTCCATTTTTGTCTCTGCGACTTAAATAAACATTATTTGTCTTATATTCCTTAGGACCGATTTCTAATCTGATTGGCACACCCTTCTTCACCCAGTACCAAGCTTTATTTCCAGGACTATCGTCAGTAAAGTCGATTTTAACTCTGATTGGCTTATTATTATAATTCTCACCTTTAATCGATTCTGCCAATTTTTCACAATAATTATAAATAGTCTGTGGATTCTTAAACTTATGAATCACAGGTACGATTACAACCTGAATTGGCGCCAAACTCGGCGGTAAAACCAAGCCATTATCATCACTATGCGTCATAACTAAACCGCCAATTAAACGAGTAGTAACTCCCCATGAAGTAGTCCAAACATACTCTTGCTTTCCTTTAAGGTTTACATACTTAATTTGAAAAGCTTTAGCAAACTTCTGTCCAAGAAAATGCGAAGTTCCTGCCTGCAGTGCTTTGCCATCTTGCATCATTGCTTCGATGCTATATGTATCAACTGCGCCTGGAAATTTTTCATTCTCGGTTTTCCTGCCTTTAATTACCGGCATTGCCAAAAAATTTTCTGCAAAATCGGCATACATATTCAGCATCTTTAGTGTCTCATCACGCGCTTCCTTTTCAGATATATGTGCAGTGTGACCTTCCTGCCACAAAAATTCAGTAGTGCGTAAAAACAACCGCGGACGCATCTCCCAGCGTACAATATTAGCCCATTGATTAGTCAGCAATGGCAAATCACGGTAAGAATGAATCCAATTGGCAAAGGTAGTACCAACAATCGCTTCTGAAGTAGGACGAATAACTAACGGTTCTTTTAAAGGACTAGCAGGAATCAGTTTGCCTTCTCGATTTTGAATTAGGCGACGATGAGTAACAACTGCGCACTCTTTTGCAAAACCTAGTACATGTTCTGCTTCTTTTTCGATATAGCTCAACGGAATAAACATGGGAAAATATAAATTTTCATGTCCGGTTTCTTTAATACGACGATCCAATTCTTGTTGTATATTCTCCCAAATTGCATAACCCCAAGGTTTGATTATCATACAGCCGTGCACTGCTGAAGTTTCTGCAAGATCAGCCTTCTTGATTACTTGCTGATACCACTCTGGATAATTCTCAGCTCGAGTAGGAGTTATCGCGGTTTTCATATGAAAAAATTATCCCAAGCAAAACTTCAAATGTAAAGTTCTATAAGCTTATTTACACAATTCCTGATCATTGTATAATAGCTTAAGGAAGTTATTATGAAGACCAAAAGCTTTGATGAATACCTGGCGGAAAGATTAGATAAAAAAGAAATTAGGGAGCTTGAGCAACAAGCTGAGCTTGAATATAAGGCATTGCATAACTCGCAAAAAAAATGCTAAAAAATGTCCACACAAATTCCATAAAAATACAATCTAAGTCTATTCTGCTAGCAAATCCTTTATCGGCCTAAAAGAACGCCGATGAATTGGCGTTATACTATATTTTGCAATAGCATTTAAGTGCCGCTTAGTACCATAACCTTTATGTGCAGCAAATCCATATTCTGGATAATAAGCATCATAAATAATCATTTCTCTATCCCTGATCACTTTTGCCATAATAGAAGCGGCACTGATAACTGGTACAGTCTGATCACCATTAATAATAGCTTCCACCGGATAAGAAATATTTGGACAATGGTTACCATCAACAAGAACTTGATCGGGCTTTATTTTCAGTCTTTGGATCGCTCTTTCCATTGCCAACAAACTTGCTTGCAATATATTCATTTTATCTATTTCATGTACTTCAGCACGCCCTACAGACCAAGCAAAACTAGCACGCTCGATAATAAAAAATAATTGTTCGCGACCTTTCTCAGATATACTTTTAGAATCCCTGATCTGCGCAATCGGTTTATTTGAGTCCAATATCACTGCTGCAGCGACTACTGGTCCTGCCAACGGCCCTCTCCCAACTTCATCCACTCCAGCAATCAACATATTGGTTTTCTCCTTATACTGCATCCTACCATCTTCCCATTGCAACTAAAAATAAAAAATGATAGCTTTCTTATATATTAAAAATAGAGTCTGAAAAACTATGAACAAAATTAAATGTGCTGTCGTAGGTGTGGGTTATTTAGGCAAGTTTCATGCTGAAAAATATACAAAACTCCCTAATGTTGAGTTAGTTGCAGTATGTGACATAGACGATGAACGTTGTCACGAAATTGCTAAGTTATATAATGTTGATGCAATTAACAATTATAAAGAATTGCTGGGCAAAATTGATGCTGTTAGTATTGCCGTGCCCACTACTTTCCATTACTCAATTGCTAAATTCTTTTTACAAAA
>Ga0114922_10002187_pt1 | contig 18412 bp, 16 predicted proteins | sample AartaG_FD_100975 | JGI IMG/M metagenome (GOLD analysis project Ga0114922, IMG submission 100975) | Deep subsurface microbial communities from Aarhus Bay to uncover new lineages of life (NeLLi) - Aarhus_00045 metaG | ecosystem: Environmental > Aquatic > Marine > Oceanic > Sediment | place...
ATGTCTATTTTAAATTCCGAAGATCCATATTTTATTATCGGACAACAGGCAATAGCTTCATATACGGTAAAGTTGTCTAATCTTGAAATAATCTCTACTGGATATTTAATTATCGAGCCAGGTGGTACTGCGGGATGGATAAGTAAAGCGAAACTCCTCCCAAGAAGTAAACCAAAATTAACTGCTGCTTACGCTTTAGCTGCGGAGTACTTTGGATTTAAATTTATATATTTAGAAGCTGGTTCCGGTAGTGAAAGGATCCCTGCTAAAATTATTAGTCTTAGTTCAAATCTTTTGAGTATTCCAATAATTGTGGGTGGAGGAGTGAGTTCTAAAGAAGATGCTCGAAGTTTTGTTGAAGCAGGAGCAGATGTCGTAGTAATGGGGACATTTTTAGAAAATCAGGTTTTAAAGGACAACGGGAATTCTCTAAAAACGATTATTGACGAAATAAAGGACGCTGGGAAAGAACACAAGAAAAGTTACTGTTTGAAATAAAAAAAATTCTAATTTTTAAATATGAAATTTAAAGACGCTATTGAAATAACACGCCCTATTAATTGCTTAATGGGAGCTATTTCTGTAATTATAGGATTATTAAACACCCGTTTAGATGTTTCCTGCGAGAAACTCGTCATTAATATTATATTAGGTGTATTAACATATATTTTAATCGCAGCCTCCGGTATGGTTATTAACGATATTTACGATATAGAAATAGATAAAATTAACAGACCAGAACGCCCTATTCCAAGAGGTTCAATAACTTTAAAGCAAGCAAAATTACTATATATTCTTTATCTTTGTTGTGGTATATTTCTCTGTATTTTAAACACCATTATCTTTAATCTTAGTGTACTGAATTTTATATTAGCTTCGTTTTTCGGATTTATTGGATGGGTATATGCTAAATGGGGCAAAAAAAGCGGATTTTTCGGGAATCTTGCTGTGGGCATCTCTTTTTCGATAGGTCTAGTATATGGCGCATTATTAAATAGCATACTTATTCCACCATACATTTGGTTTTTCTTTATTACAGCATTTTCCCTTTTAATGGCTCGAGAAATTATTAAAGGTTGCGAAGATATTGAAGGAGATAAAAAACAAGGAGTTAAGACTTTAGCTATTAAGATTGGAATTAAAAACTCAAGAAATATCGCGTTAATCTTTTCGTTAATAGCCATTACTTTCTTTGTGTTACCTCTTCTAACCAATATTCTCAATCCATGGCTTTTTGTTATCTTTATGATTTTAGGTCTAATAGAAGTAACTTATACTGTTGTACTAATGTTCACCTCTAAATTAGAAAGAGGAGATTTAAAAAAAATCAGTTTATATCTAAAAATAGGAATGTTTATTGGTCTAATAGCTTTCTTGTTCGCAAGTCTGTAGTTCAATAGACTTGAATAATTTTAACTTTTAAACAATTGGATAAATTTAAAGATTTTTTCAATTTCGTTGGTTTTTATAAAAGATTTTAACTTTTCCTTATTTTCTTCCTTAAGTTCATGTGGAAATGTCTCAATTAAGCCCCTAACTTGAGTTAATCCTAAATATTTTCTCGTATAGTCTGCCTTAGAGTATTTATATGTAGTTAGAAATTCGCTATCTAATTTCTCTCTAAAATATTCTAAAATTGTATTAAAAAAGTTCCTTAAGAGAAGTTGATCCTCATATGTAAGCTCAGGTTCAAGAAAAATCTGAATGGGATGAGTTCGATAAGTGTTTCCTGAAACATATATTCCATCAACTCCAAAATGTTCCTTAATAAAACCTAATCCGGCTCTTCCATCAATAGAACCAGTATCAACAGTTCGAGCGTAAAGAATATTATTCATTAACTTTCCTTTCAATGCGTCACTTACTCTAATAATCTGAATTCGATATTGATTATTCTCGTACTTATTAGCATCAATTACTTTAATCTCAAAGGAACCGAAGTTATTAAGTACTTCCTCTTTTTGCAGGTAATATTTTACTTTTAGAGGATTACGGTTACTATTTTCTTCAATAAATTCATCGAATTCAGAACCAGCACGATATTTGTATTTTGGTTTTAAATTATACTCTCTCTTAACAAATTTGTTTTTATCCTTAAATTTTAAACCCTCAAAAGTTTGAGGTTCGTCTTTTGAAATTGCTTTTCTTTTAAAAAAACTTATGCATATGTTTGTACCGGTAAATTTGAACATAGAAGTTTCAAATATGGTAATTTTATTAATTTTATAATGCTTTAAAAAATCTAATCGAAATTTATTGGAAACAGAAGCGCCATATAAGAAATTGGTTGGAATGACATAGATTAAATTCTCAACATCGTTGCGTAAGTCATTAATCATCGCAATTTGGTATAAATCTTGGTATCCTTCATTTTTACTTTCAAAATAGCTCAAATACTTTTGAGTTTCATTATGCTTCCTAATATAACCCAAGTAGAGGTAAGGTGGATTAGTAATGTGAAATATGGGGTATTTTTGATGTTTTAGAATCTGTGGAAAGTTTTCTAGATTATCCCGTAATTTAATATTCCGTTCTGCAGTTTCCTTTGGAATTCCATATTTTCTTGCATTTTTAATACACTCTTGAACCATATCTTTTTGGACATCAAATAAATAAATATGATTATGAAAAAAAGATTCTCGCTGATCTACCGGAATTTCATTTAGAATTGGTAGAATTAAATTACCTTCACCAGCATAGAGATCGACCCATAAATAATTTTCCAAGAAATCCTTAATTTCGGGAAAAATATACCTATAAAACATATCAATGGAAGTAAAATGTAGACCAAATTTTCGCCTTTTTGCTTTTTCATTAGGAATTAAAGAATTTTTTTCCATATTGATATTATCGAACTCCTATCTTAGTTTAATCTCTATTCTATTTAAGATAAATATCGATTTAGATTAAATTGAAAATTGGTCCCCATTTTTTTTAAAAGAACACTAACGTTAGTAATTATATTGGATTACTATCTAATAAAAATATATTTAACAAAAAATGAGTTATCATGAGTGAAACTGAGAATATAATTGTCAAAAATTATATTAATCAAGTCAAACAAAAACTTCCCGAATGGTTAAAATGGAAGGAAGAAGAACTAAAAAACGTTTTAGAAGATTTAAACGCGCAATTGTATGGTGAGGCAAGAGCAATTTCTCAAGGTGAAGAAATAACTGACTCAGATATAAAAGAAGCCATTAACCGAATGGGTACTCCTGAAAGTATAGCTAAATTGTACAAAAATAGAGGTACTCCTAAATTCTTTCTAACACAAGAGCTTTTTGATTTTTACCTAAGAACTTTGTTCTTCTTTTTCGCAGTAATTATTATTATCAATATCATTGTTGCCGTTTTCCGGTTCTCATTTATTTGGGTGGTTTCGGTTTCTTGGTGGGAAATTTTAGGAGGAATGTTATCTGGAATTTGGATTGGTTGCTTAATTGCTGCCATCGTAATTACAATAGTATTCGTCTACTTTTCTATGGAAGGATTTTTACCTGAGGATTTTGGAATAATCCCTAAACGGTTAGCTATTATTTTTCCATTCACTTTTACCGAAGAATACATGGCAGAAACAAGAGAATACACAAAGCAACACATCGAAGAGGCCAGAATGCTTGGAAGAGAAAAGCTAGCAGCAGCTAAGGCTCGAGTAGAAGAGAAGATAGCTGAAAGCAAAATTTTAAGGGAAGAAAGACGGATCGAAGCTAAGTTAATTCAAAAACAAAAATTAGAAGAAGCGAAAGCATTAAGAAAGGAAAAATTAGCAGAAGCTAAACAAAAACGGTTAATTAAAAAAACTCAACCAGTTACTGTTGGGGAACTGATCTTTGGAGCTTCCGCGGGTATAATTTTTGGTTTGCTATTAATAATCCAACCTTTTCCAGTCACGGGGGCGATGCAACCAGCTTTCCTTGAATGGCTAAAATTATTTGGATTTTTAGTTTTTGTAAGCGGGTTACTTGATTTAATTAGGCTTGTAATCGGAGTAAGTAATTACACCGGGCAACAAGCTTTTTTAATAATAGGAGCCATTTACAATATTACTTATATTCCTGTGTTTTTGTTGCTTCTTAACCAACCAGAAATATTCCCTATTTCGTTCTTTTCTGGAGGTAACATTACAGAAATATCCGCTGTTCCATCAGATATCACCAATATTATTTATTCCGTAGTAATTATTATAATTATTATCGGTATCGTTGGTGGAATGATAGGGAATTTCGTTAAAGTAAATAAATATTCTAAATTAAAAAAGGTCTATTAGAACCTTACTTTTTTTTTATTTTAAGATAATTTTAAACACAAGTATGAATTAGATCATTTCATGAGTCAGCTAAATTCATTCTTGATGAAATTCAATCGTCTTTTTAACCATTTTTTAAATCAAAAATTAATTAGAACATGTATTTATGTAAGTTTAATAATTTTTTTACCAGGACTCATTATTGGGGTGCTAATCGCGTATTTCTTTGGTCCAGAAAGCTATAACATAATTGACAATTACATCAGCGATTTAGGATCCATTCGTTATACTCCCGCTCCTTTAATTTTAGATACTATAGCAATGACAACCGCTTGTTTTCTCGTACCTGTTTTTTTCTATATTGCAAAAATAATAGTATTAGATACAAAAAGTATTATCTTTGATTCAAATAGTTCAATTTTTAATCGAATTTATTGTGTAATTATCGATTTACTCGCGTTTTTTGGTTTACTTTCGCTTCTCTCAGGAGCAGTTGGATTGTTTGGGATAGGTTTATTTAGCGAGGATAGAACTACCGAGTTGGGACTACATTACATTTTTTCAATTATAGTATTCGCAGGATTAGCTTTTGGAGCATTCTTTAATGGGATCGCTATCCTAATTAAATTAAAAAAAACAATCTTTCCGAGACTTTTAGGGCTCTATATGATGGTAGGTCCATTCGTAGTCACAATTTTGTATATATTCCCCCCTAATTCAATAACGAGACCCTTTCTTGAATGGATGATGCTTATTGCTGCTTTTCTATGGTTAATCCCCGGATCGCTCTTCACATTAAAGAATTTTAAATCAGCTTAGATTTATACCAGGTTATTCTTAAAAAAATTAATAGTTATACTAAATAACGCTAAATTTCTCTAAATAATTAAAATTTACGGTAAGTGTTTAAAAAAAAACAAAAAAAAATTATATATTATTTATATTTTTGAATCTTAATGATGTTATAGATGTTTTCGATTGTTGTTAGGCATGTTATCACTATAATCAGAGCTAAGATTCCTCTATAGAGACCGTAGAACTCAGGTGAAATCCCAACATGTATCCACGGTTCTGAAAACCATGGAAAAATCTCAGGATTATTCATTAAGATACCTAAAAGTGGGATTACTGATAGTTTAAGTGGGATTGTTATTGCATGCAACACTTGGTGAGTATTTGGTCGTCGAGGGCCAATTATTCCGCGAGAAATATCTAAAGAACTTTCAAGCATAGTAATTAATCCAAAAATTCTTACAATCATTAAGAACTCTGGAAAAAACATGTATGTAGGGAAAGGTTGGGTTAAAAGTACAATGCCAAAAATCAAACCAATTCCCCCTCCGACAATATCTTCCCCTGGTTTAATGAAAGGTTTTAAGGGTTTTTTTAGAGTTTGAGAAACGGGAACACCCTCCTCAATTTCTCTTTCCCTTATTTGTTTCATTAATTCTTTCTCTTTTCTGGAGAATTTCCGAAAATCTTCGGGGAAATACCCTTCCATGGATAGAGCTACGAATATTATAGTAACAATTGTGAAAGAAAGGAGAAGTCCTGATTGAATTCCTGTGAAAAGTCCTCCGATTAACGATTCAAAAGAGCCATTTCCAGTGAAAAAACTTACTATCAACCCAATTACGACCAAGGTTACAATAAAAGCAAAAACACCACCAAGTGCTTTCGTGTAATATGACCACAGCTCTTTAGTAATATAGTACTTAGGTTCCCCCCGCCTTTTATATTCTTTAGCGATATTTTGTGGAGTACCCATGTGTTCTATTGCTAGTCTAACCGATTTTTCGTCTGGTTGACCGGTTTCTGATAGTTCTGCTGCTTTACTCCAAATGTGTTCTTCCAGTTCGGCCAAAATTTCTTTATCTTCTTTCTTTTCTTTTAGCCATTCAGGAAGTCTCTTCTCAACTTCCTTTATGTATTCTCTAACGGAAAAATCCATACTGTTTTCATTCATTTTTTAAACCTCTTTCATCTAATTCTTTTTCAATATAGTGCCCACATACATCGCAATATTTGGCCTCGAAATTCTGTATATCAATTTTATTGGCACACGCAGGGCAAAATATATATTTGTTTTGCTTTAAATGGACACTAACATCGAATAGGGGTGCGATTGCTTCAGTGAGTATTGAATAAAACCCTGATAAATAATTGTATATTTTCTCTCCATAAATCGTAATGTAATAGTATTTTCTCTTCCTTCCTTCTTTCTCTCTTTTAGATGTTATTATCCTATCGTCTTCAAGTTTTCTTAAAATAGGATAAAGCGTGCCTTCTTCAATAACTAGTTTTTTACGCGTTTGTTCTAGAAGATCTTTTGAGATTTGATATCCATATACACCGTTTTCTCTATATTGATTGATAATGGATAATATACTGAGTGTCGAAATGCCTCGATTTATTTCGGATTCAAATTTGGAAGCGTATTCTTGAAATTCAGTGTCCATTCCTTCTACTTTTTTAATCAATTTTTGTGGCACCTTTTTTTAAAATAGTATTTATTTTATAGTGTCTTACGAATACTATACCACACACAGTATATAAATCTTAGTATTTTTTATAATTTCTAAAATAAAAATTTATTACTCACCGTATTTTCTAACGAATTAGAATAACGATGGATTTATCCAAGAATCTAAGAACTAAACTTGAGAATCTTACATCCTTCTTAAGAAATAAAAAAGTAGTAGTCGCATTTTCTGGAGGCGTTGATAGTAGTCTATTGGCGTTTCTTTCAAATAAATACGCTAAAAAGGCACTACTTATAACAGAGAAATCTATTCTCTATCCTGACGAGGAAATTCAATTAACTAGTGAGTTTGCAAAAAAATATGACATAAAACATTTAATTATTGAGCGTAATCCTTTAAAGGATGAAAAATTCAGAGTTAATCCTAAAAATCGGTGTTATATTTGTAAAACAGGTTTATATGAGGAAATCATTAAGATAAAAGAAGAAGAGAATTTTGATATAATCTTAGACGGATCGAATTTAGACGATTTATCCGATTATAGACCGGGAATACAAGCTTTAAGAGAATTAAATATTGCTACTCCGTATATAAATTTCAAGATTAATAAACAAGAAATCAGAGAGATAAGCAAATTCTTTAATTTAGATGTGCAATCGAAACCTTCAATGGCCTGTTTTTCTTCGCGTATTCCCTATGATCAAGATATAAACGAAGAAAAATTAGATATGATTAGGGAGGCTGAAAGTTTCCTGAGTAACACATACAATTTAAAACAATTACGAGTTAGACTTCACTTAGGAAAATTAGCACGAATTGAACTGATGCCCGAAGATATTATGAAAATTATGACCAATGAGAATATTGTAAAAATCAAGGATAAGTTCAAAAAATTAGGATTTTGCTACATTACTGTTGATTTAGAAGGTTTTAGGTCTGGATCACTAAATGAAGTCCTTCCTTTAATTGGAGAAGAATAAATTAAGCATTAATGTTGTTTTTAACGTAATCTATGATTTTTTGTCTTTTTTTCAAAGCTTCTGAAGCTGCTTTTTCAATTTTTTTCTCCATTTCTAACTTTAATTCTGGAGTTTCTTCTCCTATTTCTTGTTTAATTTTAGTATAAGCCGATTCTCGAAATTGAGGAAGAAGTGATTTTTTCTCTTCACCTTCATAAATCATGTTTACTTGATTAGAACTGTCTACGTAACCGATTTCAGCGCATTTAATATTCTGTGTTGCCAAATCAGTAATAATTTGTTTCGATATATTTTCTGAGCAATAAATTAGGAGTGCATCTAGCGATACTCCTAAATAGTCAACTTTCACTTTTTCTAATAGATCTAACACTTTAGGATTAACCAGCTCTCTTACGCGATCTTCATAAATTGTTACACCTGTTTTAGCTTCGTAGTTTATTTCGTATAAGTCTCCTCTAAGACCTCCGTTTGTAACATCACACATAGCCCTAATATCATTAAGGTAATCATTTTTTAATAGGATATTACAAGCCTCAAGGAATTTAATGTTCATCGTTTCGCTTACAACATTATGGTTTCCCGAATATATAGCTGTGGTGGTTATAGTTCCACCTCCGGCACCTTCAGTCATTAATATTTTATCACCAACTTGAATGTTGCGTCTCGCTAATAACTTGTTTCGAGCAACTCCAACCGCACTAATTCCACCTACTAATCTAATGCCAATAACCATGTCTCCTCCTATTCTTAATGTGGAGCCTGCAGTTATTGGTACTCCTGATAATTCGGCAACTGTAGAAATACCGGCCATAAAATCAAATAGTTTTCCTACATCGGCGTCGTCGCCTAAATGAACATCAATCATAATAGAAATTGGTTCTGCTCCTTTTACATACAAATCTCGTAAGCACGCTCGAGTTACATGAAATCCGCAAACAAAGGGAAAATCACTAAGTCGGCTATGGATTCCCTCCATTTTTGAGACGATTATTATATCATCAGTTCCTTTCATATCACTCATATCAAACAACTTAACAGCTCCAGCATCATCCAAAGATGTTGGAGATAAAAAAGGTTGTTTTTTAGTTTCTGATAAATTCGCTATTAATTTATGAACAAAAAAATCTCCTACTCCTCGACATCCTACACCCTGTTTCCCGACAGTCACATTTGCTTTGTTTATTCCTAAAAGATCTTTAATAAACGGTTCTGAGATTTTAGATATGTCGCTTTTCTTACATTCCGTTAAAATTGCATTTGCATATGTATATGCTAGCTCTTTATCAATATCCTTAAAATCGATGTATTCTTGGACTAACCTTTTAAGAATCTCTTCGTCAGTTTTGTTTTTTGTTAACAATCTTCTTGTCAATCCTTCTAAATCGCTCAAAACTCGACACCTATTAGATATTTTTAAAATTAGATTGATATTAAATTTGAGATTTATTTTTAAGAATGATAACGATAAATACCAAAAAAATCTTTGCTCTTAAAGCCGTCTAAACACAATAACAAATAACAATAAAAGATAATTTTTTTCATAATTATTTGTATGTAAAACTAATACAAATTTAGATTTGTTTTTCTTTCCTTTTTAAGAAATTAAGTTAATAACATAACAATCTATAAATAAAGATAAATTAAATTATTAAAATTTAGAGTTTTGGGGTCATATTTCCTTACATCAAAATCAGTTATCGTTCTTTTGGGAGAAATTTTTTGACTAATTAACTAAAACTAAAAGGTTTAAATAAGTATAATCTTTATTTTTAATTGGGAAACAAAAATTTCTAAAAAAAAAAATGCCATTCCAACCACGTCACCATAGACCTCCTATACATCGTATAGTAAGTCAAAAAATAGGAACTCGACTCACAAAATGTCTAACTGAGTGCGAAAGTGGAGAGGAGGTTATCGTATTAAGTGTAAATGCTGGATATAGAGCAAAGACCCGTTTAGCTAATTTAGGAATTGTTCCTGGAGTAAAATTAAAAAAAATGAAAAATGCCCCTTTTCGAGGACCAATAGAAATAAAAGTTAAAGGCTCATCCTTAGTCCTTGGGAGAGGTTTAGCATCTAGAATAATTGTAAGATGTAACAATTCTTGTACCTACTAATGGTGTTATAAGATTAAACTGGATAATTTTATAATAATTTATAAAAAGGAATTTATTAAAATAAGATAGGTCGTTTTAAAAAATGAGTGGTCACATTCCAATTAATAACCTACAGAACAAAGGGATGTATAAAGATACGATTAATATCGCCTTAGCTGGAAATCCAAATGTAGGAAAATCAGTTATTTTCAACCAACTTACGGGGTTAAGCCAAACAATAGGAAATTGGCCCGGTAAAACAGTTGAAAGAATGGAGGGCCATCTAGATTTTTTAGGATATCGTTTTAACATCGTTGATTTACCGGGTATTTATTCTCTGTCTACCTACTCCTTAGAGGAAATAGTAAGTAGAGAGTATATTGTTTCTGATGATGTTGATGTTATTATTAATGTTGTTGATGCTAGTAATTTAGAACGAAATTTATTTTTTACATTTCAGTTATTAGAATTAGAAGTTCCTTTAATTATTGCAATTAACCAAATGGATATTTTAAGAAAAAGAAATATGGAAATTGATTTTAAAGAGTTGGAAAACATTTTTAAATTGCCCGTACTTCCTGTAGTTGCTGTACATGGCACGGGTGTTCATCAACTGTTAAAAAAAGCTATTGAAATGGTCGTTTTTCAGCATCCCCAACCTATATACAACGGGAAAACCCGAGATGAGTACGACCATCATTCTCATAACTATAATCGAAAGGAATCTATTCAAGATAAAGTAAAAGAAAATAATGCAGTGAAAAATAATTTTAAATTTCCAGATTTATCTAAAGTGCTCTCTTTTGGGAAAGAAGTTGAGTCACTTATTAGTAAATTAATTATGGAAATTAATGATAATCAACTATCTTCTGCCCTAATTAAATACCCACCAAGGTTTTTAGCAATAAAGCTATTGGAAAATGATGATGAAATTAAAAAGATTTTTAAAAATGATGAAATTATAAAAAGTGCCGACGAGTTTCGAAACCAATTAGAAGATTTTCACGGAGAAGGTGTTCATACGATAATATCATCAGAAATTTACAATAAAATTCATGTTATAACCGATGAAGCTTTAGTAATAAAACCACATAAAGGAAAAAAAAAAGTCAGATTCGGTGATATATTAGATCATCTTACTACTCATTCAATCCTAGGATATTTTATTTTAGTTGCTGTTTTATTTGGGATTTACTTCTTCACTTTTTCATTAGGAAATTTCTTTGCTGGACTATTGGACGATGCCTTCATAGTTTTGAGTGACCTTATTTACGTAAATTTAAGTGCAGAAAATGTTTTGGTTAAAATTTTCTGGGATGGAGGAGTAGGAGGTTTATTTGGAGCCGTTGGAGGCGTTTTAGTTTATGTAATTCCTTTTTTTTTAATAATAGAAATTCTACAAGACTCGGGATATTTACCAAGAGCAGCGTTTTTAATGGATAGAGTAATGCACTTACTCGGAGTCCATGGAAAAACAATAATTCCAATGATTTTAGGATTTGGGTGTAACGTTCCAGCATGTGCGGGATGTAGAATAATGGAAACTGAAAGGGAGAAAAAGATATCCGTAGCTCTTACGTCTCTTGTACCTTGTGCAGCGACAATGACCGTCGTCTTAGGTTTGGTGGGACGATATTTAGGATTCTATTGGATATTAATATTATTCTTGATAAATTTTGTAGTTATTTATTTAGTTGGCCGAATATTGAATAAAACGCTACCTGGTCAATGTACAGAACTTATAATGGAGATGCATGAATATCGAATACCTAATTACCCAGTTATTTTTAAACAAACATGGAATCGAACTAAAGAATTTATATTTAAAGCTATGCCTATTATTGTAATACTTGGAATTGCTTTAGAAATTTTATTGATATTTAACGCTTTAGAGCCAATAAATATTATTTTAAGCCCAATTACGGTCTTTTGGTTAGGGTTACCTACGATAACTGGTGTGTTTTTAATATATGGAATTCTAAGGAAGGAGTTAACCTTAGTTCTTTTATCAATTTTAGCTAATTCCTTAAACCTTAGCCTTCTAGAATTAGTTACTCCAATTCAGATGATTACTTTTAGTCTGGTTTCTATGCTTTATATCCCATGTTTTGCAACTATTATTATTATTGCAAAACAAACGAACTGGAAATACGCAATTCAGATCTCCCTTTTGGAGATAGGATTAGCCTTATTTATAGGTGGAATTATCAATTTTGGATTTATAATATTTACAAGTTTCTAAATCAATTATTGATTTATAATATTTACAAGCTCCTAAATCAATTATTGCTAAATTTCTAATTATATTATATTTATATTATTGAAAGGATTTCTATGCATAGTTCTAAATTTATTATTATTTTAGAGCAATATGGTAAAAATAAGAGTTACAACCCCTTGTAGAATCCACCTTTCATTAATTGATGAAAATGGATACACCGGCCGAGTTGACGGTGGATTCGGTCTCATGTTAGACCGACCTAATGTAATATTTGAAGCAACAAATCATGCTGAAGAATTTAAAATTGAAGCTCATAAGTATTATCGCGAATCAATAGAAGTTATTAACGAGCAAGCATCAAAAATTTTCAAAGCATTCAATATCAACAATAAAAATTTCCATTTTAGCCTAAAAAGATATTTCCCTAGTCATGTAGGATTAGGATCCAAGACACAATTATCCTTGGCTATTGCTGTAGCGATTACTAAATTGAAAAACATTAGCAATGTCTCTCTAAAAGATTTAACTAAACTTGTTAATAGGGGTGGAACTTCAGGAATTGGATGGAGGGGGTTTGAAAAAGGTGGCTTTATTGTTGATGCGGGTCACGAGTTTGGTAAAGGAAAAGAGAAAGAGACGTTTTTACCTTCCTCAGCATCAAAGGAAGCTAACCCTGCGCTTACAATCTTAAGATATCCCATTCCCGAACAATGGAGATTTGTGTTGGTCATACCTAATGTAAAAAAGGGTGCTTATGGTGACGAAGAAATTAGTATCTTCCAAAGTCATGCTCCAATTCCAAAAGAAGAAGTTAATGAAGTTTCCCACCAAATTCTAATGAAAATTGTACCCGGAATTATTAAGAATGATTTAGAGTGTTTTGGGGAAGGTTTAAAGAGAATACAGAGCATTGGATTCAAAAAAGTTGAAATCTTTCTACAACACGAAATCGTAAAAAAAACACTCACTTTTTTTGAAGATTATGGAGTAAAGGCTTATGGAATGTCTTCTTTCGGACCCAGCGTAATTGGTATTGTAGAATCTGATGATGAAGCCAATAACCTTTTAAAAGCTGTTCAGTTGCATCTTAATGGCAATGGAGGACACATCTATTTATGCAAACCTAACAATTATGGAGCAAAAATTGAATTTGTAGATGAGAGCTAATGTCAAATGGAAAAGAAAACCAATATTTTTCTTCTGATATCAACGATAGAGAAAGAGCCTGTTTTGAAATTGGTATTAAATTAGGAGCGCTCTATCATATTTTATGTGGCATACCAATTTCATCGGACCCTCAAGTTATAGAATCTATTGAACAAGGTATTGAAGCATCGATTTCTTGCCAACCGTATGTGAAATCTGTTAAGATTAATATCAACCGGGATAAAATTCAGGGAACTAAAGCTACCGAGTTTGATTATGATGAACTTTCTGGAATATTAATAGCTGCTAAAGTTGTTCTTGAATTTAATTCGATTGAAATAACTGCAAAAGTTGAGTGGATTGAAGAACTTAGTTATCCTTTGATGTTTATTGAAGAAATAAGAAACAAAAGTTAGGTTTTTAATCTTTTTAGGTAACCTTCAATATGCTCAATCGCTTTTAAAGCACTCTCATTATATCCAAATCTTTTTACGTCGCTAATATATTCTTCAATTTTACCTTCTATTTTTCCGAATAAGGCTTTATCTTTTTTATCTATCGCGATATTTAATTTTGTAGCCAGTACGATAGTTTCTAAAGTAAGGTTCTCTGCTCTATTAAATAATTTAAAAGATTCTCTGAATTTCTCGTAGGAAATAACAGTTAAATTTATTTCCATTAACATAAATTCACCAAAATCATCCTTTTTTAAAAATTGATTTATATTCGTTGCTTTACACGCAATTATAGCCCAAGCTTGCTTTAAATATGGGATATGAATAGGATTCTTCTGCTCACTATTGATATTAAGAGTATAATAGCCGTAATATTCTTCTGATAAAGCTTTATCACTTTTAGACAAGTCAGAACCTTTCAAAGATGCTAACGCATATAGATACACATCATCAACAAAATTTAATACAATAATTTTACTGTTTTCTATGTTTTTATAAGTGGTTGTGTTTGGATAAGGCCAGATTTTAAAAGTATTCTTATCTACTAACCTTACACCCATACTGGCAGTATTTGGGACCATTAGATTTTTATCTAACGAAAATGTGGTAGCTAAGATTTCATATAAATATTTTTTTTTGAGCCCTAAAGATGTGAAATCTATTTGAAAATTAGAGGACATTAGATATTATAATAATATTTTTCAGTAGTATAAGTAAGAATATATCCAAGTTCTTTAATACTTTTTAATATTAACAAAAATAAAAAGAAATATTGAACTTTGATTATAAGTTAATTAAATAGAACTTGATTTTTGTTGTATCGGGTAATTGGTATAGATCCTGGCTCTAAATCTTGGGATTTTTTTGGATTAGAAAACAAAGAAATTATCTTAGATACATCTATTCCTTCAAGTGAATTAATAGAAGAACCGAGTAAGGCATTAACCATCATAAAATCAGTAGAGAAAATCGATTTAATTGTAGCTCCAAGTGGATTTGGATTACCCTTAAAAAAAGTTATAGATATAAATGAAGAAGATATATTTCTAGCTCTGTTAAAATTTGATAAGAAGGAGAAGAATAAATTAATCGGATTAGGTGAAATCCTTCGTTTGATGAAAGCAGAAGAATTACCTGGTATAATTATCCCCGGTGTTAAACATCTACCTACAATTCCTAGATATCGTAAAATTAATAAAATTGATATGGGAACAGCAGATAAGCTATGTACGGCTGTCACGGGGATAAGGGATCAAGTGGAAAGACTAAACATTAATCCTAAAGATACTAATTTTATTTTGGTTGAGATTGGTTATGGGTTTACCTCAGTTTTAGCTATTGAAAATGGTCAAGTGATTGATGGAATAGGAGGCTCTAATATTATGGGTTTCAGAGCCTGTGGAAGTCTTGATGGAGAACTTGCATATTTAATTAATAAAATTAATAAAAAGAGTATTTATAGTGGTGGATTATCTTTCATTGCAGGTCATCTAGATTTAACCTTAAAAGAAATCATGACACTTGCTAAGAAAGACCCACAGACAAAAATGGCTTTTAATGCGTACATATCAGAATTAACTAAAGCAATTTTCGCGATTTCCTCATCTTTTTCAAGTAAAAATAAGATTACTGAAATACTACTCTCAGTAAGATCATCAGAATTACAATTTATTAAAGATATAATCAGCAGTAGTATAGGAAATTTGTTCCCTGTTAAATTAATGAAAAATTACGCGAAAATATCAAAGCATGCTGCTCAGGGTGCTGCTTTCATAGCAAATGGTTTATTAGGGGGTGAATTTGAACCCATAATTAATAATATGAAAATTAAAGAAGCAAAAGGTTCAATTCTAGATGATATATATATTCCATTTGATAAACATAATTATTGAGTGATTTAAATTAAAAGAATTTTAATAATAACGGGCAAGAGTAGCTATCCTATAATTAAGGAAATCATAACACCAATTACAAAACATAATATTGAAATTCTTAAAGCGCCCATAACAATATCTGCTTTTTTAACAGAAAGTATAGTTAATGATCTACTAAAAAATATTGATCTTACCAGTTTTGATCTTCTATTACTTCCAGGTTTCATCCAATGGGATACTACCAAATTAGCAGAAGAAAATTCAATTGAAATAAAGAAAGGGCCTGAATTTGCATCTGACCTTCCTTGGATTTTAAAACATATTGATACCGTTAAATTATCAAATAAAACGCCGGCGAATAAAGTATTCGAGAGTTCTGGCGAGCGAGATTATGAAGAAATCGCTAAGAAACAGATTGAATTCGCTAAAGATAATCTGGGATTCCATACTTTTTTCATCAATGAACAAACCTCCAGCATAATGATCGGGAACAATCTTCCACCTCCAATTATTGCTGAAATTGTCAATTGCCCAGAAAAAAGTAATGATGCAATTGTTAGAAAAATAAATCATTACATAGAATCGGGTGCAGATATTATTGATATCGGATGCATAGCAAACAAAACCTATCCAGATAGGATAAGAGAAATCGTTCAACTTATCCGGAATAATTTTAATGTCTTAATCAGCATTGATTCAATGGAAAAAAGCGAAATTCTAGCAGCTGTAGATGAGGGTGTTGATTTAATCCTAAGTTTAGACCTTGGAAATTACAAAGATTTCTTGCATCTCCCTCGAGATATCCCTATCGTTATATTACCTACGAATATAAAGGAAACTTATTTCCCTAAAGAACCTGATATAAGAGTTAAGAATTTATTTAAATTAACTCAAGAACTGCGACAAAGCGGTTTTAAAAAGTTAATTGCCGATCCCCTATTAGAGACTCCTATTACACCAGGGATTTGTAACTCTCTAGAAACATATTTTCTTTATAAAAAACAAGTTACAAAAGAGATAAACAAAAACCTGGAATTGCCTCTATTTTTTGGTATATCTAATGTGGTAGAACTTATGGATATTGATTCAGTGGGAATAAATGGATTATTAGCAAGTATTGCAGTTGAATTAGATATGGGAATTTTATTTACGGTTGAACACAGCACTAAAATGATGGGAGGAGTAAGGGAACTAAAAGAAAGTGTAAAACTTAATTATGTTTCAAAATATAAAAGAACTCCTCCTATAAATCATGGAATTAATGTCTTCAAGGCTAAAGGTAAAACTAGTCAAACTCTTCCAGAATTTGATAGAACCGATGCAATTTCCGTAAAAGATTACACTCCTGGATATATACCTGATAAGAATGGTTATTTTAAATTTTATGTTAACCACTACACTAAAGAAATCTATGTATTATTTTATTCTAATCAAAAAATTCTTCTCAAAACTTTAATTGGGAATAAAGCTGAAACACTTAGCAAAAAAGTTCTTGAATTGAATTTAACTACAAATATTCAACATATAAATTATCTGGGACGTGAATTAAACAAAGCAGAATTTTGTTTGCTTACCGGAAAACCGTATATTCAAGATGAATAAAAAAAAAGTGTTATTTAATTTCAACACATGTCTTAATATCTCTTCCAGGAGCTAACAAAGGAGCTAAATTGACTGCTGTTTTTCTTAGATTTTTACTATGAAATTTAAGTGCTTCTTCACTTTCATATTTCTCATAAAAAATTATTGTATTCTCCAGTCCTTCTCCCTTTACAGTATGAGGTATATATTCTAAAGTTCCTGATTCTGAAGATTTGATGTTAGTAGCCATTTCTTTAAGAACTTCTATTGCCTCTTCCATTTTTCCTGGTTTAATTTGAAGCGTAGCTATTAGCGTTACCATTTTTATTTTACCTTCTAGATTCAATTTTGAATTATGTAATTATTCTACCTAATTAAATTATAAACAAAAAAGCGAATTTATCATTCAATTTTTCGTCTTTCATTCCAAATTAATAAAGTATGGGGTTGCTTGATCTACGCCAATTACAAGAAGTTTTTTTGAGTGATCATCCATATAAGTAAATGAAACCTAAATTAAATATACCTTATTATATGTCTTAAAGAATTTTTAAGAAAATAAATTAAAGATTTACTTTAAAAAATTAGATGAAAAAACCATGATTCCAAAAAAGATGGATATTTATCTTCACGAGCACCTTCCGGAAGCTACTCTAAAAAATAGACTAAAAACAGATAACGGGAAATGTTATCTAGAACTTAGCAATGTTGACGAGCATCTTTTATCAAGGTTGGGAATTGTGAGCGATAGACTTGGACCCCAACTTGTAGCCTGTGTATGGGATGAGAGCTCACAATTAGAAATTGGGGGATATTTAGTAGTTGATAATCTTTCTATGGGAAAACCATCTATGGGAGGAATTCGAATGTTACCAGACATAACTCCAGCTGATATACACAATTTAGCTCGAGGTATGACTCTAAAAAACGCAGCAGCTAACTTACCTTATGGGGGTGGAAAATCAGGTATTGTGGCCGAGCAAACAATATCTAGTGAAGAACACGACAAAATAATTAGCGGTTTTGCTCGTTTGATACGAAATTATAAAGATATTTATGTTCCAGGCCCAGATGTTGGAACTAGAGATGCAGATATGAAATTAGTTGCAATGGAAAATGGATTGGATAGTGCTGTGTCTAAACCAGCAGATATGGGTGGCAATCGAATAGATGAATTAGGGGGGGCAGCAGGGGGGGTTGTGATTGCGTTACAAACCTTATTGAAAATTCTGCCACGATTGAGAGTTCTTCCTCAATTTGCTAATTTAGAAATACCCGAAGAGAATAATCTTACGGTAATCATTCAAGGCTTTGGAGCTGTTGGAGC
>Ga0114922_10002189_pt1 | contig 18406 bp, 13 predicted proteins | sample AartaG_FD_100975 | JGI IMG/M metagenome (GOLD analysis project Ga0114922, IMG submission 100975) | Deep subsurface microbial communities from Aarhus Bay to uncover new lineages of life (NeLLi) - Aarhus_00045 metaG | ecosystem: Environmental > Aquatic > Marine > Oceanic > Sediment | place...
CAACTGGACCGCCTCCCGCTTGAATTCATCTGTGTATGTTCGTCTGGTTTTTGTCATTTGTCTCCCTCCGAAAGAATTATACACGTAGCTTATCTCTGTGTCCACTTTTTCGGGGGAAGATCAGTTGTTGGACTACTGCCGTCGCGTACCGGCTCGTCGTCGAAAGCTGCTGGCTGCGTTGGAGAAGAAGGCTGGATGACCAGGGATGAGTTCACGCCAGACGAAATTGGCTTGACACGTTTGCTGGAAAAGCTAGGCAAAGAGCACCCACGTTATATTGATGCGTTGGTACTCGAAGCACGGCTGCGGCATGATATCAAGCAAGCGCGGCTCTACCCTAACGATGCGACCGGCAAGACTGCATTGGTGCGAACCTTAAAGAACTTGAACCAGTTGGCGCTGGAGGAGTTGGGGATCAGCTTTAACGAGTTGTGTGAGGAGGATTCCGGCCCACGCAAGCGGACGTCCACACTCGCCGGGTGCACAGCACGGATTGGCTCTTGGATGTTCCAGGCGAAAGTTATAGTCATCGCTGTAGTTCTGCTAGTAATTGGTGTTGGGCTGTATGGTACAGTTGGGCGGCCTGTGCTTGAAGGGTGGGCAGTTGCCTGGTCACTTGTTCCGCCAAAGGCACCAGCGGTGACCCCGTCAGGTCCCGAGATCACTGTGAAAGCTGGCAAAGCCACAACAATTCGTGCCAGCGCCAAGGGAGCAGATAGGTACGAGTGGGAGTTGCTAGGAGAAGGCCAGATTTCATCGTCTGAAGCGCCTGCCATTCTCTATGCCGCACCCAACGAACTAGGTTTAGCTGTATTGAGTGTCACGGCTCACAACGACCGAGGACCCTCTTCCCCAACCGCACTCATCCTCAACATTTCATGTCCGACGATGGCCGATGCAGAAGGAACAGCGTCGCCGGCCGTTGCAATTTCTTCCATCACTTTCATCGTGAATGGTGATGAACAGATTGCCCACGACTTTGGCTCACTACAAGTGTCATCTAGTGATCGGTTGGAGGTCAAGGAGGTAACGATCTGCGTAGATTCTTTCAAAGACATGGGGGGAGCGGTCTTTGTTGAATTCGACCCCGTGGACCAAGGTGGCAAAGTAATAGCGCCTGAGGTTAGAGGCACGCGGTCTGTGGCGGTGATCAAGGGTTTCACAACCATACCAGGGCCAGATTGTACCTGGACCGTTGGTGAAAACTGGCGACATATCTCTGTGGTGACGGTCCATTGGCCACCAGGCGGAGGTACACAGAATCGTCATTGTGAAGATGGGGGGTGTGAAGTCGACGACCGTATGATCGTACCCATCGAGTAAGGGGTCGCACCAACGGTCTGACTGCACATTGCGCTGAGGCCGGGGGATGCGCAGGGATGAAAAGATCACGTTGCTATTGGACTATTGCCGCCGCTCACCAGCTCGCCGCCAGAAGTTGGTAGCTGCGTTGGAGGAGGCAACCGAATGATTGACCGAGAACAATCCTATTCTATTCCTGAAATCCGCGGGGTGCTTCAAACCTTTGATCACGCAGGCTTGGTAGCTCTTTGTCAGGATCTAGCAGATAAATTTCCGGGATTGAGTCGGAACGTGGGCCTGGGACGTGGCCTGCGTGAGGATGAGATAATAAACATGATATTGGACTTCTTTCGCCGCCATGACGATTTCGCCCCTCTGGTAGCTGCCGTCGAGGCACGACAGCCTCGACAAGATATTCTGGATGCGCCCAGGGAGAATGTCGCACAAGTGACAATACTGTTGGAGAGTGACTTCGGGAAGTTTACTACGACCAAACAAGATAGTTTTATCTTTGCGCTATCCTGTCTACTCAACGTTTCCCCTAAACAGATCCGTATCTTGCACGTAGCTCCAGCTAGTGTCTTGATAACACTTGAGATGCCCGAACAGGCTGCACGACATTTGGTCTCGATGTATTTGGCTAATGATTCTGCACTTCAGACACTTCACATCAAGAAAGTCGAGCTGCAAAAGAGCAAGGATTTCACTGAGACTGTAGTTGCGGCAGAACCAAGCCCTATTTGGCACCGACGTCTGCGTGATCTGGCTGATAGTATCGCCCAAGCATTGGGTTTGCTCAAGCAATACGAAGACGCGCTGCTGTACGAGGACGATCCGCGCCGTCAGGCAAGGCATCTACACGAGGTTGAGCGATTGCGCGAGTCGCTGGCTCACTACAAGCGGGAATACCAGGAACTGGAAGCAGAGATATCAGGCAGCCTTCCAGCGACAATGCAGGATGTGGCTGTGAAGATGCAGCAGATGGATGAAAAATTGGAGAGGCGTCGTCTGCGCCAAACATTGCTAGATCGCTACAAAGCCGATGAGCAAAGTACCGTCACCATCCCCGTGGAACATCTGGAGCAGGCCCACCTAGCTACCGTGCAGGACATATTCGATGCGCTAGAAGCTGACCAGGTTCCAGACGCACTGATGCGCCAGGCCCTGGATGCAGTGCGGCAAGTATTGGTGGCCTTGTCGGAGCGTAGCACTGCTTTGCCTGGCCAGCAAGCGATCGCTGACGCCATTGTCGAACCTACGCTGGACGTGAAGCACAAGCTCAAGCTTACCCTGCCCATCATTCCCATGCTATTGAGCTATGAGGGTGAGTTGGAACTAGGCAGCGAGGTGAATGTGGAGAGAGCGTGGAAACGGCTGGAAATGGCAGCCCGCCCCCCATATTCCCGATTACTCCTCGTCTCTATCATCACTGCCTTGGCTTTCGGATTAGTCTACAACGTCCTGGCTAGTACGTGGCAGCTTACCATGCCCCAACGCCTCATCACAACTGGCGTCTTCGGCCTGGCTCCGGCAATGACTCTCTGGCTAGGATTTCGCTTGGCACGTGTTTCCACGCCCAAGATAATCTTGATTGGGAGAATAACTCTCACTGTCATCGGCGCTCTTTTTATCGCCGTCGGGCTCGTGTGGACCGCTTGGACCATTGTCAAGCCTAGCGTCCAAGTCCCACTGTGCCTTGAACTCGACCTTGTCACAGGCAGTGGTCAGAATATATGTCCTGATGATAAGGGTGTGCTCGTCCTGCCAGCCAAGAGTCTTGACCGGCTGCAGAACCTATCCGGGCGAGCAATACTGACCCATGCAAGGGGTTGTACGTGTGACTGGGAGGGACAAACGAAAGAGGGCCAACCTCTGACAAAACTTGGCGGCCCAACGCGGGACTGCAGTTTCTCTTTCGGACTCCCAGACAGACCAACAGCCGTCTACTACTTGACGCTCACTGTCGGCGAGCAACGCAGGCTCTTCACTATCAGCGTTCAGAGATAATGAGATCATACGAGGTTATCGGCTACGATGCGATGTGTGGACTTTTCCTGCAGGCGAGCAAGCCGCTTCTATGAATTCATATCTGTGAAATCCAAAAGGAGGTGAGTATGTAACTATTGGTTGCGTATCCGTGGTTTGCCAAACTACAGGTTTTGAGAATAAGGAGGTATTTCATGAAAAAGCAAGCATTGGTCACACAGCGGTGGATTTTGTACGTCTCGGTCTTGGTTTTGCTGTTGGGGGGCGGTCTGGCCGGTTGCGGAGGGACTCCGCCAGCGCCGGAGACGGTACCAGAAGGACCTATCACGGTGCAAGCAGGCGAGACCATAGCCATTCAGGCAAGCGCCATGGGAGCAGCTAAGTACGAGTGGACGTTAGGCGGAGTCGGCCAGATCTCGGGGACCGAAGGGCCTGCTATTCTCTATAGCGCGCCTAAGGAAGGAGGCGTGGCTCTATTGACAGTTTCGGCTCACAACAACCGAGGAACCTCTCCACCAACTTCACTTACCATCAACGTTTTAGCGCCTCCGCCCACTGGCCCCATAGCGATCAAACCAACGCAAGACACTACCCTGGAAGACAGAGACTGCCCTATCCCAGACGCCCGAGGAGAGATTCTGGCACAGGGGACGATTGACCTTAGCGGCCTGGAGCCAGGTCAAACTTATCGCCTCACGCTCAATGGATGGAGAGGAGTTCCTCCCAACGACGAACTGTGCAAAATCGATTGCACTTCTCAAGGGGAGGGATTCTGGGACTTTAACACACAGGTAACCACTGACGAGGGTGGAAAGGTCAGTCAAAGGCTCGAGGCAGTTTTGCCATCCGGCGTCGAGCTATACCCCGACACGACGTACAAAGTAAAGTTCTTTGTCAAAGAGGGTGCTCCTAGATATTGCGCGGTGTTGGGCAATGATGAGTTTCGGTTCACAGTAGAACCGCTGCCGTGAACCCAGAATGCACAAGGGAAGGCCACGGAGCACCTTTGCTAGATGTACGCCTCTCACTCCGTGGCCGTTCGCTTGGCACACCTGATCATTTGCGATTCTGCAGCGAATGTGAATTGGAGGTTCAATGATGAAAGACCGAACAATACTGTGGGCTGGAAGAACTGTTCTCTGCGTGGTTTTGCTCTTAATGGGTGCCTGCGGTCCCGCCCCGCTCATGGGTTCACCCGTCGCACCGACCTCACCGACGCCGTACACACCCACGTCAGCGATGGCTTCTGCCACATTGGCACCACCTCCCACCGCTCAGCCGGGTTTCCAGAAGGGCATGAGCTACGCCAGTTGGTGGCAGGGGCAGTACTCGACTCCTGAAGCGGATCGTTCTCTCGCCAACCTCGCCGCTACGGGAGCAAACTGGATCGCCGTCATCGTCACAGGCTATCAAGAAACTCACACTTCAACCGCCATAAGGCGCGACTTGCCCAAGACGCCCACCGACGAAGACCTTATCCACGCCATCGCCAAAGCCCATGACCTTGGACTAAGCGTCATGCTCAAACCTCACGTGGACCTGAGCGACGACCCGACTCATTGGCGCGGGAACATCGGCGCCGCATTCGCAGACGAGGCACAGTGGCAGGCGTGGTTCGCTTCGTACGGCGAGTTCATCAACCATTATGCTACCCTGGCTCAGGAGAACGGAGTTGAGCAGTTCTGCATAGGCACCGAGCTCGTCGCTACGAGCAGTCGGGAAGAGAACTGGCGGGCAGTAGTGAAAGGAGTGCGAGAGCGTTTCGCAGGGCCCATCACCTACGCCAGCAACCACGGCGGCGAAGAGTCGAGCATTACCTGGTGGGATGCCGTGGACTATATCGGCGTTGACGCCTACTATGCGCTCACCGACAAGAACAATCCCAGCGTGGATGAGCTCAAATCCGCCTGGGTCCAGCGAGGCTATGTCGAGACTCTGGCTGGCCTCTCCGAGGAGTATGACAGGCTGATTCTGCTTACAGAGATTGGATACCGGAGTGTAGATGGGACCACCATAGCGCCGTGGGAATGGCAGAGTGAGCCCGCGGTAGATTTGCAGGAGCAAGCCGATGCCTACAGGGCTGCCCTGGAAATGTTATGGGGTCAACCCTGGCTGGCCGGCATGTACTGGTGGAACTGGGACACAAATCCCAACAGGGGAGGAGAGACGGACACCGACTTTACCCCTCACAACAAGCCGGCCGAGGAGGTGCTGAAAACCTACTATCTTCAGAAGTGAGAGCAAGTTGAGAAACATCTGGATCGAGGACAACTCGCAGATTTGAGGGAGGTATCTCATGAAAAAGCGAGCAATGGTTACACAACGGTGGGTTCCATATGCCTTTGTTTTGGTTTTGCTGTTGGGAGGCGGTCTGGCTGGCTGCAGGGGGGCTCCACCAGCACCGGAGACGGTGCCAGAAGGTCCTGACATCATGGTGGAAGCAGGCGAAACCATAGCAGTTCAAGCAAGTGCTGAGGGAGCAAGTAGGTACGAGTGGAGGTTGGGCGGAGCCGGCAAGATCTCGGAAACTGAAGGGCCTGCCATTCTCTACACCGCACCTGATGAACCAGGTATGGCTACATTGAGCGTTACGGCTCACAACAGCCGAGGAACCTCTCCTCCAACCTCACTTATTATTAACGTTTACATTCCATGCCCCGTAACCGACGCAGAAGGAACAGTGTCGCCGGACGTCGCTGTTTCTTCCATCACTTTCGTTGTGAACGGTGTTGAGCAAGTTGTAGATGATCCTGGCTCGCTCCAAGCATTCCCTGGCGATCAAGTAAAGGTCAAAGAGGTAACAATCTGCGCAAATCCCTTTGACGGTAAGGGAGGGCAAGCCTGTGTCGAATTCGATCCAGTGGATACAGGCGGCAACACGATAGAGCGTGAAATACGAGGCACGCGAGCCGGGGTGGTGGATCCCGGCTTCACGACTATAGAGGGGCCAGACTATACGTGGAACATGGGCGAAAACTGGCGACACATCTCTGTGGCGACAGTCCATTATCCAGCCCCACCGCAGAAGACGGAGAACGCTCAGTGCGAGCGTAACGCCCCCTATATTTGCGAAGTTGACGATCGTATGATTGTCCCCATCCAGTCGAGCGCCCCAACCGAGCTCCCCAGTCCAGCCACATCCACCCCTATGCCAACTGTAGTCCCTACCTCGACGCCCACATCAATACCAGCCGACCCCGCCAGACGAGCCCTCTGGGTCTGGAACGAGGAGGTGGTGACGAACGACGATGCCAAGGTGCGTTTCCTCGACTTTATCTGGAGCGAGCACATCAACGCCATCTACCTCCATGCCTATGGCCTCCTTTCAATCAACCCCACTGCCCTGGAGGGTTTCATCGCTGAAGCCAGTGATGTTGAGGTCGAACTGCTGGCCGGCGACCCCAGTTGGGCACTGACCGCCAACCACAGTAAAGTCTTGGATTTCGTCCAGGAGGCCATCGCTTTCAGGCAAGATGTTGGCCGTACTGGTCGGCCTGTTGGCCTTCACTTCGACATTGAGCCTTACCTTCTGGATGAATGGAACAACGATCAAGAAAGGACGATTACTCAGTATCTCGACCTGCTGGTTGCCGTAAAGAAGAGGCTAACTGAGGCAGAAGCCCCATTGCTTCTCAGTGCTGACATTCCTTTCTGGTACGATACCATCGAGGCCACCTATAACGGAGAGACGAAACCGCTGCATCAGCACGTGCAGGACATCGTTGATTGCGTCGTGATAATGGATTATCGCGACACTGCCGGGGGCGGCGATGGGATTGTTGCCCACGCCCGGAACGAACTGTTCTATGCCAACAAGATGAACAAGTTGGTGACTATTGGCCTTGAGACAAACTGCATCGAACCTGCCAAGATCACCTTCTGCGAAGAGGGAAGGGCGGTGATGGAACAGGAACTTTCTGAGGCAAAGCTGTGCTTCGAGGCAAGCCCGGCTTTCCACGGCTTTGCCGTGCACGACTATGTGGGATATGCCGGGTTGTCACAACTCGCGTCAATGCCTGTCCCCTCGCCAACCGGGCCTCCTACGCCTACGGGTGATTCCACGCCCATCCTCACTCCTTCGCCAACGCCTGAAGAGACTCCCATGGCGACCCTCCCTCCTACCCTCACCCCTCTGCCGACGCCTGTTTGTCCCACTGCCGACGCAGAAGGGACGGTCTCGCCGGCCGTGGCTATCTATTCCATCACTTTCGTCGTGAACGGCGCTGAGCAGGTGGTGAATGACACTGGCTCACTACGAGCATCGCCCGGCACTCAAGTGCAGGTCAGGGAGGTGACAATCTGCTCCGCAGAACCCTTTGAGGGTAGCGGTGGCAGCGTTTACGTTGAATTCGATCCCGTGGATCAAAATGGTCAGGTAATCGCATCCGAGGTTAAGGGCACCCGAGCCGTAGGTGTAACCCCTGGCTTCACATCCATCCCAGGTCCAGATTACACCTGGACCATCGGTGACAATTGGCGACACCTCTCTGTCGTGACGGTCCATTACCCACCGGGTGGTGGCACGCAGAATTCTAATTGTGAAGGGGGGGCATGTGAAGTTGACGACCGTGTGATTGTGCCCATCGAGTAAGGTGAAATAGCAACCGCAAGGACAGCCGGGATGGGTGATGAAACGGTTCTTACTGTTCCTGCTTTTGACCGTGGCATCAATAGTTGTGATCATCCATATCGCTTCTGCAAGGCTAAGGTGAGAAAGTCGAATGATGGGGGATGAGTTCACGCCATACGAAATTGGCCTGACACGTTTGCTGGAAAAGCTTGGCGAAGAGCACCGGCGCTATATCGAAGCACTGACATTCCAGTCGCGCCTGCTGAACAACATCGCCAAAGCACGCGAGTACGGGGACGCCCTTCAACTTCAGCATGACCGGGCGCAGATTGTGAAAGCGTTAAACCAGTTGGCGCAGGAGGAGCTGAGGATCAGTTTTAACAAGTTGTGCGAGGAGGCTCCCAATCAGCGTGAGCGGACATCTACACTCGCGGGGTGCACAGCACGGGTTAGCTCTTGGATACTCAAGGCGGAAGTTGTAATAGTTGCTGCAGTTCTGCTAGTTATTGTTGGGCTGTGCAGTACGGTTGGTCGGTCTGTGATTGAGCAATGGTTGCCTGCTGAACCACTGACACCTCCCGCTGCCCCCACGCCGACCGATACGCTCACACCGATGTCTACGCCGAAGCCAACGAACACACCTACCTTCACGCCGATGCCTATACTCACGCCAACCATAGTGCCCACACCCACACCAGACTGCCGGGATGTCCAAGTCTCACACCTTGAACTTGTCCTCGTTGACGAATCAGGTCAACAGACCAGCCAAAGATATCCTGGTCAGAATGAGATTGTAATTGAGCGCTTCCAGATTGACAGGCTGGAGAACCTATTGGGACGAGCAATGCTTACCGGCGCAAACGTTGAGAATTGCACGTGTTACTGGGAGGGGCAAACGAACGTGACTGATCTCTGGGGACCAATAAATAGCCCGGCAAGAGATTGCGGTTTTTCAATTGGGCTTCCAGATGAAGTGACGGCCATTTATTTAAGGCTCACCGTCGGTGGGCGAATGAGACTCTTTACTATCAGGATTCGATAACAGTGAGGTTGTGCAGAGATACGCATGTCACCTCTCTCAATTCGTATCGCCTGCAACCCACAGGAAGGAGGTGAGGTAATATACCGACTGCTTATTGCACATTCCCTGACCTGGCGATTTGCAAACTTAAGCGCAAACTTAACTCAAGGAGGTAATCTCATGAACAAGCAGAAAAGATGGACCACATCACAATGGATTCCATGCATCTTAGTCCTGGTTCTGTTGCTGGCGATCAGTCTGGCCGGCTGCAAGCCAACTCCAACACCAATGCCGACAGCGACACCGACCCTGGAGCCAACGGCAACCCCAGAGCCACCACCTCCGCCGCCGGAAGCGCCGGTGACGGACCTAGCAGATGGGACCGAAGTGTCAGCAGGCAGGATGATAGCGGTAAGTGCGAGTGCGACGGGAGCGGACGGGTACAGGTGGGAACTGCAGGGAGATGGCGAGATTTCGGCAACCGAAGGAGACGCCATTCTCTACACTGCGCCAGAGCAAGTCGAGGCAGGAGGCGCAATGGCCCTCTTGATCGTTACTGCCTACAACGATGGGGGCGAATCTCCTCAGGCCTCACTCGTCATCAACGTCATTCCTCCCCCACCAGCCATCGAGATTACGTCGCCGCTCACTGAAACCGTGTGTCCTTTGGACGATGAATGCCGCTTCGACGTTGAAGGCACTTCCTCCGCCGTAGCATCTGATCCCAATCTGCAGGCGATCGTATGGGTCAGAGACGGAGATCTGTATTACCCACAAAAGTGGGTCGACTTCGAGAGTGACGGGACCTGGCAGGGTCATGCCCAAATTGGGGACAGGCCCTGCTGGCCAGCGGGTCACGAGTTTGGCATCGTGGCCATGGCGTTGACCTATGACCAGGTCGACGGGATCGCCATAGATTTTCAACCCCTTCCTCAGGAGTACGTCGCGCGGTCAGACCCCGTGGCTCTGGTGACGACGTATGACCCTGTCCCGATCGATCTATCTCCCGCCAGCTCCAGCTATGATGAAGCGCAGGCCAACGTCATCGCGCTAACCACACCAGAACAGTCACGCCTGGCCTTTGAGTATGATCTGGGATCGGGTGGCTGGGTGCTGGTCACGGTGCCGATGTACAACCTGGACATGTCCTGTATGAAGGAAGTAGGGTTCTCTATCGCTTTCTCTCTCGAGGGTACAGGAGCGGCCAACTCGTTGGAGGTCAGGCTGGAGGACACGGATTTCACGAATTACGGCTGGCGCAGGCCTCGAGGGAGCGTGACAACTGATCTGGAGACGATCGAGGTGCCTCTTGACCATCTTGAGTTCTGGTGGGATAGAGACGGGCAAGATACGGACATGAACTGGCAAGAGGTGATGAACATCCTCTTCGCTGTCTCACAGCATCCAGGAGACGAGGGCGGCGCAGGGCACGTGGAAATCAGCGACGTGAGACTTATTCCTCCTGCCACTCCTTGAGAGGAGTAGAGACAATGCCGACTTTGTGCAGGCTCTCTTCCGCTGTGGTGTTGGGGTTGATGGCAATTGTGCTGTTGGGGCTTTTGCTGACATGGGCAGAGCCTTCGGTCACAAGTTGTTCGCCCATCTACCAGGATGCGGCATGGGCAATCTCCACCTGTCCCAACGATCCCGGCGTCACAAACACGATGGCGGTCTGGCTCGATGGGATAGAACAACCTGAACCCGCAGCCCGCCTGGAAATCGCCCACGTTACCGAAGACGGCACAAGTCGGCCGACAGTGGCTGTGCTGTACGCCTCTGGCTTCGTCCGGCTGAAGCAAAACGCTGGCCCGTCACCGCCCATCCCCTTCGGCAGTTCCTTCATCCTGGGACCTGCCTACTGGCCCGACGTCGCCACGTACCATCACAACCCTCAACTCACCCACCTGGCGCTCGATACCGCCGGATTGCCCACCGGTCCCCTGCGAATGCAGGCCTGGGGCATCAACCACGACTTTGACGTCGCCTACGACCTGACACTTCCCCCGCCGCACGACCGGCAGACCCGGCTCCACGTCGTCCAGACCTACACTGCCACGGCTAACGTCACGGTTGATCCCGCCCGCCACGCTGAGGCGCAGGGCTTCAAGCTGGCGCAGATCTCGTCAATGTTCGTCAACGAAGGTGGCTCCTGCAACGGCGGCCACGCCGGCTGTCACGATAGTAACGCGGCCCGCTACATCGGGAACGATCTGGTGCGGCATCAAGCGACATTCACCGACCTAACGCCCTCGACCTCCCTCTTTAGCCCTACTCTTCCATTGGGCAGTACCTGGCTCGACGCGCTCCACACCGACGACGAGAGCTGGCAGGGGAACACCCCCAACGAGCGCATCGCGCTGGATGCCCTGCCGGACGACCACACTATCACCCCGCAGGGCTGGATCAGCGCCAGCACCAATCCCAACGATGACAACGTCAGTCTCTGGCTGCACGACGACAGCGCAGCTTCGCAGTCCTGGACTACGGGGCAGAGCGACCAGGTGAGCTACTGGCTGCTGGTGCAGGACGATCCCCCGGAGCCGTGGGCCGACCTGGGGTTGAGAACCGGACGCACATTTCTCGATTTCGAGAATGGCTGCGACTGTTTCTTCGCCCACGACCCTCGTCAGACCGTCACGGGTACAGTAGAGACCATTCTCGGCTACACCGACACGGCGCTCCAACTGAGTTATGATCTGAACATTGCGAACGGCAATTGGGCCCAGATCCGCTGCGACTTTGACCCGCCGCTCGACCTATCGGCCTACGATCACTTGCGCTTCGATTGGTGCGGCGATCCCGACGCCGCCAACTCGCTGGAGGTAGGGCTGATAGATCAGGTGACCACTACTCAGCGCATCTTTGCGCGCGGCTATCATCACGCCACGCACCGGGGTTGGTGGGGCCAACTGGTGGTGCCCTTCAACTTCCTGTCCCCGTGGCACGGGGGCACGTTCGACCCTGGACGCGTGGTCGCCTTTTTCGTCTCTGTGGTCAAGGACGGCGCCGAGGACGCCGGCAGCGTGGGCTCATTGGCGATAGACAACCTGAATGTCTACAACGTTGTTTCGCGCACCGTCCCTTCTGACTTGGCGACTGCGATAACCAACACCGTTGCTCTGACCAAAGCGGTACAGTGGCTGGCTACTCAGCAGCAACCAACTGGCCTGCTCAAATCGTGGGCCGAGGAGTCCGTCTGCACAGCCCACACCTACGACCAGGCCCTGGCGCTGATCGTCTTTAGTCGCGAGGGGATGTGGACGCAGGCAGATGCGCTCGTCGGGGCGCTGGCTCAGGCACAGAACACTGACGGATCGTGGTTCAAGAGCTACAAATACGACGACCTCAGCCTGCCGTGCGTGCATTGCCACAAGTGGGAGGGCGACATTGCCTGGGCCGTCTACGCTTTGAGCCGATATCTGGCCTTGGGCGGCTCCCACGCCCAAGCCCGCACTGCTATGGAAGAGGGTGCTGCCTGGCTCGCGGCGCGCCTGGCTCCCGAGGGATGCCTGGTCATTGACCACACCGAAGGGACGATAGACGCCTGGTGGGCGCTGCAGTCCGCCGGATCGGACTACCGGGACGGGGCCGATCAACTGAGAGATTGCCTGCTGAGCTACTACTGGGACGATGTAATGGGGCGTTTCAAGGGCGGCCGGGATTGGCAGCAACCCTACCTGGATAACCAGACCTGGGGCGCTGCCTTTCTCCGGGTTATCGGGCGGGGGGAGGACGCCCGCCGGGCGCTGAGCTATGCCTGCCAGGTTTTGCGCCTGCCGGCGCAGGGCGGGCAACTTTTCGGCTTCGACGGCCAGGGCGGTCCCTGGTCGGTGTGGAACGAGGGAAGCGGTCAGTACGTTGCCGTGGGCGGCGACAAGGCGGACGATTTCCTGTTGGAGCTGCTGGCCCAGCAGGAGCGCGACGGCGCGATGCCTGGCTCGCCCGACGACTTTGGTGGTGGCGGTGTATGGACGACGCGCTGGCACGGGGTCGCGCCAACGGCCTGGCTGTACTTTGCGCTGTGTCCCGACGAGCCCTTTCACGCCACTACCTGGGTGTGGCTGCCGCTGGTCTTGAGGAGTCATCCGTAGAACGGAAGGTTAGTTTTGTCGCGCGTATAGAGGATAGAGGAAGGGGGGATGGGGAAAAAGATGGTTGGGAAGAACTCGGAACCTCCAGGAAAGTCGGAATGGAACACCGCTGCCATCCGTGACTTGCTCACCGTTGCTCTTGACGACGAAATGTTCACCGTGCTCTGTTTCGACCACTTCCGTCCAGTCCACGAGAGTTTTGCTGCAGGTATGAGTAAGGGGCAGAAGATTCATCGGTTGATGGACTATTGCGTGCGCCATAATCGTGTCGCCGAGCTACTGGATAAAGTGAAAAAAGCCAACCCCTCCAAGTACGCGGAGTTTGCATCACAGTTGAAGCGACGGTTGGGGAGTGGGCCGCCTACCCGTGAAGAAGGGGGGGCGTCTTACCCGAACCATCTTTGCTGGAGCAACTACGGGACTTTCTAGGACGGTACCTGTGGGGCCAGTTCTTGCTCTTGTTGTTGCCCCTGTTAGGCGTGATTGATGTTCTGGTAGGTGTCTTTGATGTGCTACCATGTCCACGTCGGCTTGTACTGATGGTCCTCGTGGTTCTTGGCGGAGGAGTCATTCTGGGCCAAAGTCTCTTACCTCACCGTCGGGGCCACTATACGAAGCAGGATCGCGGGGCCACGTCTGGATTGCTTGTGAGCGTGATAGTTACACTGGTTTGTCTTGCACACCAGGCATGTGTGTCTGACCAGTGCCCCACAGTTATGCTGTTTGCGTCGTCTGAACTAGTCATGCCCGGCGAGTCAATCAGCTTGACAGCCCAGGTCGACGATCCGGAGAATGATCAGGTCGTCTACTATTGGGAAGCCACCTTGCCGGGCTTGCGGAGAGGGGGAGGACCCCACATGAGTCCGCAGAATGAATATACTGCTCCGGCGGACTCGTGGGGTGCCCAAATTGGGATTACAGTAACAGTCGATGATCGTCACTGTGGTAAAAGGATTAGGTCAAGTCAACGCATACTCGTTGTGATACCTACCCTCACGCCAACTCCCACGCCGACAATGACGTCTATACTAACTCCTACTGAACCACTAACACCGACCGCTACTCCCACGCCGACCGATACGCTCACACCGACGTCTACGCCGAGGCCAACGAACACACCTACCTTCACGCCGATGCCTACACTCACGCCAACCATAACGCCTACACCCACACCAGACTGCCGGGATGTCCAAGTCTCACACCTTGAACTTGTCCTCGTTGACAACTCAGGTCAACAGAGCAGGCGAAGATATCCTGGTCAGAATGAGATTAATTGAGCGCTTCCAGATTGCCAGACTAGAGAACCTACTGGGGCAAGCAATACTTGCCGGCGCAAACGTTGAGAATTGCACGTGTTACTGGGAGGGGCGAACGAACGTGACTGATCTCTGGGAACCAATAAATAGCCTGGCAGGAGATTGCGGTTTTTCAATTGGGCTTCCAGATGAAGTGACGGCCATTTATTTAAGGCTCACCGTCGGTGGGCAAATGAGACTCTTTATTATCAGGATTCGATAACAGTGAGGTTGCGCAGAGATACGCATGTCACCTCTCTCAATTCATATCGCCTGCAACCCACAGGAAGGAGGTGAGTTAATACACCGACTGCTTGTTGCATATTCCCTGACTTGCCGATTTAAAAATGTGACTCAAGGAGGTAATCTCATGAAACGGAAAAGATTGGCTACACAAAAATGGATTCTGGTCCTAGTTTTGCTACTGGCGATCAGTCTGGCCAACTGCAAGTCAACTCCGACACCGACCCTGGAGCCAACACCAACACAGCCACCAACGGCAACTCCAGAGCCGCCAACTCCAACTCCGCTTCCGCCACCAGAAGCACCGGTGACGGATCCGGCGGGCCCCGAGATCACAGTGCCAGCGGGCAAAAAGATAGCGATTTATGCAAGTGCGGCGGGAGCAGACAAGTACAGATGGGGATTGCATGGAGATGGCGAGATTTCGGCGACTGAGGGGAATACCATCCTCTATACCGCGCCAGAGCAGGCTGTAGAAGGAGGCGCAATGGCCCTGCTGACCGTTACTGCCTACAACGACCAGGGCGAATCCCCTCAGACCTCACTCGTCATCAACGTCACAGTCTTGGAAAGGGCGTCCATCAGGCTAGATGCTTTCGCAATTCCAGCCGGTTGGATGTCAGGCGGTGGCGACCCTGAGCATTACATAAGACTGGAAAGCAGTCCAGGCGATTGTCATACGGATGCGGATTGCAGCCAAGTCACATACAATCCTGGAGGGATGTGGGGCGGCATCTACTGGTGGCCACTGACTTGCGGCGAATCTGGCGCGGAGGGGGCCTGGAGAAATGTACAAGCGGGCACCTGCGGAGTCAATGTGCTAGAAGTGGGCAATCTCAGCGCTGTGAGCCGCCTGACCTTCTGGGCCCGAGGTGATCGGGGGGAGGAGGTGATTGAATTCAAGATCGGCGGTGTGGACGTGTTACCCATACCCGGCCGCTCATTGGGTAAAGTCACGCTCGAACCTACCTGGCAACAGTACGAGATTGACCTGGAAGGCATGGACTTGACCAACGCCATTGGCCTGTTCTGCTGGGTTGCTACCGACGTTGCCAATCCGCAGGGCGCAGTTTTTTATCTGGATGATGTCCAGTTTGAGGGCCTGAGATAGGTCCACGGAAAGGTCCATTTGTTCGAGGTGGGGCCGTTTCGTGCGTGTCGCGGAACACTGAACGGCCCCACTCCAAGTCTTCAGCAACAGTCTGCTACGATGGGGAAAGACGAATGAGGGGGCTTTTATGCAAAAGCTAAGGCACAGATTGGCTGTTCAGTGGCGGACTCTAGTTCTAATTTTGCTACTGACGACCGGTTTAACCGGCTGCCGGCCAACTTTTACGCTGACGCCAACGGCAACACCGACTTTGGAGCCAACTTCACAGATCCCAATAGCGACACCGACGCCAACAGTGACACCGACCTTGGTGCCAACTGCGACGCCGTCTCCGCCGGGAAACCTGGTGACAGATCCGGCAGGCAAAGTCACGATGGAAGTGGGCAAAAAGATAGCGGTTCGTGCAAGCGCGACGGGAACAGAAAGATACGAGTGGAAGTTGCAGGGGGATGGACTGATTTCAGATATCAAAGGAGATGCCATCCTTTATATCGCGCCCGTGGAAGGAAGCGGAACAGCTATCGTGACTGTTACCGCTCACAATGCTCAGGGAGCATCTCCTCCAACCTCGTTTATCATCAACGTCCTGCCAATTGCAACTGTTCGACTGGATGCTCTGGCAATGCCACTAGTTTGGATTTCGCCCCCCAGCAATAAGAGACTCGTCGACCTGGAGGGCAGTCCGAACGACTGCCATTCAGGTTCGGACTGTCTCCGTTTCACATACGCACCTGGCGGAGGATATGGTGAGCTCCAATGGCGGCCACTCTGCATCGCATCTGCCATATCGCCGACCTTGAGCCCGATACCCGATTGGCCATTCTATGCTGCTTACGTAGAACCAGAAGGTGATTGCAGTATCGATGTGCTCAAGGCAGGTAATCTTGGTGAGGTGAGCCGTCTGGTCTTCTGGGTTCGAGGCGACAAGGGCGGGGAGAGTGTCAAATTCGGGATCGGATGTCCTGACGTGGAGCCCATACCTGGCCGTTCGACGGAAAACATCACGCTTCAGCCCGCTTGGGAACGGCGTGAGATCGACCTGGCAGACCTGGATTTGACCAAGGCGACCGTCTTGTTCCGCTGGTGCGCTACCGATGTGCACAATCTGCAGGGCGCGGTCTTCTACCTGGATGACATCCAGTTTGAGGGCGTGAAAGAGGCCAAACAGCCCCATCAGAGCGCCGGACAAAATCTGGCAGATCTGTTTACACGGCTGTGCTGGATCGCTTACTCACCCACACATTTTGACCCAACGACGACCCCCGTCCAATGGCCATCTGAAAAAGATGTGCGCGAGGACCTTTTTGTGCTGCGCAGCGCTGGCTTCAACGGCCTGTTAACGTATGGTTCCAGCTACGCAAGTCGAGACGCGTCTGGCCAGATGCTGGATATACCCAAATTGGCCCAGGAAGCGGGATTCGAGGGCATGATTGTGGGGGTTTGGGACCCGACGGACGAGAACGAACTGCAAGCGGCGGAGCAAGCCAGCCTTTATCCCATAGTCGCCGGCTATTGTGTGGGCAACGAGGGCCTGGACGTGCGCTACGATCTGGAGACGCTTGTATCGGCAATGCACAGGCTGAGACGAACTACGGGCAAACCGGTCAGCACGACCGAAGAGGTCCACGATTACTACGAAAACTCGCCCTTGTGGGCCATCTCGGACTGGATTTTTCCCAACGCTCATCCGTATTTTTCTGGTCACCGTGACCCGCGAGAGGCTGTGGAATGGACAGAAGCGGTCTTTGAGACCCTGGACTCGGTTTCGGACAAACCGCTTATCTTCAAAGAGGTCGGACTGCCATCAGGCGGCGATACTGACCTCAGCGAAGCGAACCAGGCCCAGTACTATCAGTTGCTGCGAGAAACCGATGTAACCTACGTCGTATTCGAAGCCTTTGACGCGCCCTGGAAGCATCTTGGCCAGCCGAAACCGGATGGCACGTACCCATGGCCCGATCCAGAACCGCATTGGGGTATCTTTACCAGTGATCGGATGCCCAAGGAAGCAGCGACAAGCATTTGTCCGCTCCCGTAGGATTGGGAATACCAGCCCATATTTTGGCTCCAGTAGTGGAGATGTCCTAATAGGATGCCCGCGATTACACAGGACAGCCCCAGCCTTTGGGTTTGCGTCTCTGGGCTGGGGCACTCCTTTTGCACGACACGTACCCGGATTGAGGACACTTTCCAGTTTGCTGGCCGCCAATCGTCACTGAAGGGTACACCGCCAGCTCCACCCCACTCACTCCGCCCACAACACCATGCTGGTCACCAACCTGCTGCAACAACGCCTTCGATCGGGTCAGGTGGGGCAACGCTTCGGCGTAGCGATGCTGATCGAAGTAGATCAGCCCCAGGTGATTCTCAGTGTAAGCCAGCCGCGCCGTGTCTCCCAGGCTCTCGAATAAGGCCAGTACCCCCCCTGGCAGAGGATCTCTGCGCGTCGAAAGCGCCCTTGCAGCCGATACAGGTCGCCCAGGTTGGAGAGTGCCCTGGCTCGACCAGGCTGGTCGCCAGTACGACGGTAAATCCACCATGCTCGACGGTAAGAGACCGCTGCCGCCTGATAGACACCTCGTTGTCGTTGGATTTCACCTCGCCTGGCCAACAACTCAGCTTCGGCCACCGCATCTTCCTGCTGCCGGGCGAGCGTTGCCAGGCCTTCTAGCAGTTTGTCGGAGAAAACTTCCCAGCCAGGCGAAACCATGATAAACTTGGAGTCATGATGCTCGAGACCAGCAAGACCAGGAGGTTCATCTGACCATGACACCCAAGGCCAAAAGA
>Ga0114922_10002190_pt1 | contig 18402 bp, 18 predicted proteins | sample AartaG_FD_100975 | JGI IMG/M metagenome (GOLD analysis project Ga0114922, IMG submission 100975) | Deep subsurface microbial communities from Aarhus Bay to uncover new lineages of life (NeLLi) - Aarhus_00045 metaG | ecosystem: Environmental > Aquatic > Marine > Oceanic > Sediment | place...
TACCTCGACGAGTTCACCTTCCGCTTCAACCGACGGCATTCGAAAGCTCGCGGCATGCTCTTCTACAGATTGCTCCAGCAGGCCGTGCAGGCCGATCCTGCGCCGTACGCCAGCATCGTGGCCAGCGTCATGGGCTGATAGTCGGCCTCCGCGGCTACGCGCGTGCCGAGAGCGTTGTCGGCCAGTTCCATGACATAGAACAGACAACCCTTGTCCATGCCGGGCGGGGCCGGAAGCTGAATGAGGTTCGGATGACCCTGCGACAACTGCCGGTATTTCTGGACGCCGCCCAGTTCCACGCCCTGCCGCTTCGACCCGGCCCCGGGGATGATCTTGACCGCGCAGTAGATGCGGGTGAGTTCCTCCTCGGCCAGCCAGACCTGCCCGAATGCGCCTTCCCCGATCCGCCTGATCAGGCGGTAGTTGGGGATTCCCAAATCGAGCGGGTCGGGCTCATCGGGCACGGAACGGTCTCCGGACAACCATTGCGTTCGAATTCCGCTGGCTGTCAATCGATCCACGGCACCGTCGGCGCCTTGTTTTCGAGCTCATGAACAAGTCGGATCCCGCTTATCTGAGGACGGCCCGGAAGCCGGCCTGCTCGAAATGATGGTCGTCGGTCAAGGCCTCTTTCAACCGCCGATCTTCCATCACGACAAACGAGATGCAGTCGGTCAGTGTCCACGCCTTGTCCGGGCGCTGTGTGTACAAGACCACCCCTTTATCAAAGAGAACGGGGCTTGCGGGCACAATCTCGACGCTCACCTCCGATCGCAACTGCTCGAGCAGTTCCAGGAATAACTTCCGGTTTTCAGGGGACGCCAGCGCGTCGCCAACCTCGGTCAAAACCCAAGCCGTGGTGATGATCTGTCGGTCGAGATTGCGGGTTGCTTCGAGCGCCCTCGCGTGTGTGCCATCGCGGGAGTTCACCAACGCCAGGTAATAGAACGTGTCGGCGAAAATAGGAGTCATTTGTGCGGGTGACCGTGAAGATAGTGGTCGTGGTTTCGGGCCAGGTCCGCAGGCAGGCCGGACGCCCGCCCGGCGAACTGCAGGAGCCGCTCGGCCAGTCCGTCTTTCGTTTGAGACGCCGCCGGCTCGGGACTCATCGGCTCAATGCGTACCGGCGTCCCGTCGGGCAGGGCGATTCTCTCGTCAATTACAACTACGCCGTTCTTGATGACGCCCTGATAAGTCATTGCGTGCTCCATCAAAGCCACTCGCGTGTGGAGACAGGCGCCGACCCGCCACCCAAGACGCGCAGACTTATAATTCTATCAATTTGATGCAAGGCTCGTCAAGTATGGTCTACTGTAGCGCTACCCCTGTGGGTGGCGCTCTGCGGATCATTTCGTCACCCACAAGGGGTGACGCTACACGAGTTTGGGATGGCCTCTTAGTTCTCTGGGTCCCCGCCGGTCAGAGTTCCTGCAGGTTGCGTCCCGCCCGAGGTCGCGTCGGCGATCGTCCGGCGCACTTCGGGCAATTCCTCATCTTCCAGCATTTTCTTGAGCCAGGCTTCGTTGGCGCTGGCCTGCTCGACCGCCTCGGCGCAGCGCTTGCACTTTAGGATGTGCCGCTTGGCGGCCAACGCCCGGCGGTCGGATGCCTTTGCGTTGACAAGCGCCTCGATGTCGCGTGCTGTCAGACACGCCCGCATGTTATACCTCCTGATCCCCCGCCGTCAGCCTTTCGTACTCTCGCCGGGCGGAGGAAACCACCCGGCTCTTGGCCACGTAGACGGCGTCCCTGTCGATTCCGAGAATCCTGGCTACATCCTGCGCCGAGCGGCCTTTGATCACATAGAGATCGAACGCCTGATACGTCAGTGGCGCGACGCGAGCCCGAACCGCTTCCAGGCACTGCCAGGCCAACGCTTGCTCCACATCGGCGTCGAACTGCGGATCGGGCGAATCCGCGCCGGCGTCCCGGCCAAGGTCGTCCAGCGAAGTCAAGCCCCGGTCCTTTTGGAGCCTGCGACGCATCTCGAGCACCTTGTTCATCGCGATGCCGAACACCCAGGTTCGCAGCCGCCCCTTGGCCCGCTCGTACCGCCCAGCCCGATACGTTTCGTAGAGCACTTGCAGCGTATCGGCCAACACCTCGTCCGCCTCGCTCTCGCTTAGCCCGCGGCGTCTGGCAAAGCGGAACACGGCCGGCCCGTATCGCGTGCAAAGCCGCCGCCAGGCCCGCTGATCCGCGGGCTCATCCAGCAGCGAGTTGAGCAACGTCGTACTGGTTCGACTGAGCATGGACACAACCTACTATAGCTGGAGCAAGATTCCCATTTCGCTTCCATCCGCAATGCGAATCCTCTCCCATTGCCGTACGCTACTGGGTATGGGAATCCCGTGGCTCGGGGTGCGAGAAAGGATTCTCGCACCAGCGATGGGAAGGGATTCTCGTACCGGCACGCATCCCCGGTTCGGGACTGCCAGAGGCGATTCTCGCACAAGCACGACACGGGATTCCCGCACGTGCAGGCATCCGCCGCCCCATAGTAGTTGACGGGACAGGGCGATTTCTTGCGCGATAAAACGCCACAACAGCAGATCCTTGTCAACTCTCGCCGCCGGAAGCGGTGGATTGTCACGCATTCAGCGTTCAGCGCTCGCCATTCTGCATTCAGCATTCTTCGTTACTTGTTCTCCCAGGGGAATCGGCCCGGCGGCACGAACAATTCCGACGAGATTTATGCAACGTTGGGTTCACACTGGTTGACGGCCTTGTATGACACGCCCGCTCAGGTCGCTGCACGGATGGAGGTTGCGTTGGAGGGACCGGAACGTCCGCCAATGGACAATCAGCCAGATCAGCATAAGGAGCGGCGATAGCTGGAAATGGGTGACGCGGGCCAGTGAGCCTGAGACCGCCAGCCAGACGAAACCGAGAGCGAGAATCAGCTTGAGCACGGAGGTGGCCCGTGCGATCTCAGGATCACGTGCGGCACGAAGCCAGAGCACGGCGGGCAACACGGCCAGGAACATGTCGTAGTGGAACATGTGGGGACAGGTCGCGATGAGGCCCACCATCATCGAGCTGAGCATCAGCAGAAAGGCAGGCGAATCGGGCCTGCAAACGCCCCGGCAAGCTCCGGCGACAAACACAAGCGTGACGGTCGAAGCCGTTACCGTGAGGATCTGAATTGAGGAGAGCGGCAGCCAGCCCCGGCCGATAAGGTAGAAAAAACCGTACCATGAATGCTGTTTGTACACGGCGAACCCGTCGCGCAGCATCACGTCATCGAGTTGTGTTGCGAACCGCAGGTAGTCCGCGAGAACCTCCGGGCCGCATGTGACCACGGTGGCGACCAGCGTCATTGCCCCGCCCAGGACCAGGCCGCGCAAGGCCCGCCATCGACCCGTAAGCAGCAGCCACCCTGCCGGCACGATCAGCAACTGGAACTTGAACGCCAGCAACGACAGCACGATCCCGGCCCACCCGTCGCGACCTTTCATCAGCAGCCCGCAAAACGCGGTCATAATCAGAAGGGAGATGAACGTATTCTGCCCGCCGGCCAACACTTGAAACCACGCCGGCATGCACACCGCCAGCATCAGGACCAATCCTCCGGCGCCGGGTTTAAGCCAACGACGCCAGATCATCGCCGAAGCCGCGAAACATGCCAGCGACAACAGCCACCACAGGACAAGCGACTTCCCATAACCAAGGCGCGTCATAAGCGACATCGCCCAAGCGTAATGCGGCGGGTTCAGGTAAAGACACGTGCTCGCCCACCCCGGGTTGATATCCTCCATGAAGGTGTTTTGATAGACTGCCTGAGCCTGAAGACTGTAAAGTTGATCCCAGCGTCCGCGACTGGCCATGTCACCGGCCATATAGAATGCCAGGTAGTCGCGGCCGATAATCTCTCCGTTGGGCTCGATCAGGTGTTTCGAGCCGGCGATGTTCACCAGATAGATCAAGACCGTCACGGCCAGCAGCGCGATCGGATATCGCCGCATCCGCTCCTCGGTCAACACATCACCAAGCATCGGAACGCGCACGGTTTTCGCCTCGCGATTTATCGGCCTGGAATTCTCGGCGCCGCGTCAAGCTGATAAGTGCCCATCCCAAGACTACGGGACAGGTTTTCTAGTGTAGTGATTCATAAATGGTGCATCAGTGTCCGATACCGTTCTTCGTGCTTAGCAGCTACATAGGGCGTTGCGCTCCCTCACGGTCGCGGCTCGGATAAGATACGAACTGTGTGAATCACTACACTAGCCTGTCATCTGACCGGCTGTAAACCCGACCCCACGGGGGGGGTGGGATAGGCTCTAAGGTCAGCCTTAACTCCAATCGGCAAGTTGACCCCCTTCCCGAAAATCTCGATCCGGGCAAGGTCACGATAATCATGCCGGCGGCAAAAGCGCCTCTTATAGGATGTGAGCCGGCCCCTACGAATAGACTGCGCGTGATTCTTATCCGACATGTAAGGATGTGCGGAATGTCCAGGTGCGCCAGGTTCGCTACGTGCGACGCACACCGGATCATTCAGTTCGTGATACAAGGCGAGTTGAAGTTGACGAAGCGTCAGAGAGAATAACGTGTCCAATACGCCAGCCCTTTCCAGTCCTTCGGACGAAGCGTCGCCCGCCCTCGCCGCTGAGGCGGTCATCGACACGGCCATCCGGAACCAGGCGAGGATGACATTCTACCAGGACGCGGATCGTACACGGGCGGTGTTGACCGCGCGCATCGTCGGCGGCGATCGCGACTCACTCGACCTCGCTGGAACTGGAACCTCAGCCCTAGCCGCCGGTATCGACGTGACCCGGCCGATGCACGCGGTTCTGTGCGCGGGCGGTCGCCAGTACACGTTCGAGACACCGTTGGAGCGCATGCCGACAAGCGCCGCCGGCCCGTCCTGGCGCCTCGCCAGGCCATCCCATATCACTCCGCTTCGACGTAGATTCCAGCGGGCGCGGCTGCGGACTTCGACTCCGGTTTCGCTTCGACCGATGCATGGTGATAGGTCGAGTTGCTCAGCGGTGCTGCTGAACATCACGGCTGACGGTGTGGCGTGTCGCGTTCCCGCCGATCTTGAGAACGGAATCGCAAAGGACACCGCGCTGTGGATTCGCTTCACACTTGCGGAAGACAACGAGCCCTATGAGTTGCCGGCGGAAGTCGTTTACAGGGCTGCGGGCGGCAGCCCAGGCCAGGATGTAGTCGGGCTGAAGTTCCTGGAACACCACGACACGGTGTCCATCAAGCAGCGACTGCAGGATGCGCTGCGCCGGTATTGCGAATGAATAGCGAATGGCGAATGGCGAATGGCGAATAATGAATCATGAATCATGAGCGCGGCGGCGGGAGCGTGAGATGTCGGCTGACACAACACTTGCTGAGAATCGAACAGATGAAATCCTGATCGGTGCGGTCGACCGCCAGACACCGGTCTTGGTGAGCCACCGAACCGCGACAGGCTGGCGAGCCTACCACGCTCGTTTCACCCAGGCGAATCCGCAAGCCCGCACCATAGGCGCTGCGCTCTTCGGTGGGGATGACCATCCCTCTGCCGTCGGTTTCGTCGAGGGCAGTGAGATCGGTGTGACCTTTCGGCGGGCCCGCAAAAAGTGCATGTTCAGCACCTCTGTTCTGGAAGTCGCACCCGGTCAAACCGGGCAATTCGTGATTCGCTGGCCCGATCGCATCCTGGAACTTCAACGGCGCGTCTTCGAGCGAACCGCCACGCCGCCGGGCAAGGCTATCCCTGTGAAGCTCTGGAAGCTCACGGATGCGCCGAACGGCCCGGTAGCCGAAGACAACGTCCTGACCGGCACGCTGGAGGATTTGTCCGTCGGAGGAGTCCGCATCCGCGCCGTCGGCGTCAGGTCACTGTGCCTTGATGCCACATATTGCTGCAAAATCGGTCTCGGTCCGCACGGCCAAGACCTGACCATCGAGGCTGTCCTGCGCCACCACGAAGCACCCCAAGGCGGCACCGCTTCGCTGGGCTTTTGCTTCATCGGACTTGAGACAACCGAAGCCGGGCGGCAAAAGATGATCACCATTGCCCGCACCGTCAGCCGCCTCCAGCGCCGCCACACCAACGCTGCCAAAATTCGATTGCATCGCCGGCGCAGATCGCGATAATCTATGGGTGTATGTTTCGCTTCACGCTCGTGAACACCAGATGGGGTGCGTTCACGTTCGTTTCAAACGGACCCGAACTGGTCGCCACCTTTCTGCCGGTCCGCAGTGAATCGATCACCCGGCGAACACTCCACCGGCAATGGCCTGCCGCCGTCGATGATCAAAACGCCCTGCTCGCCTTTCAACAAGACGTCATCGCGTACTACGAAGGCGATCCGGTGGCGTTCAAGGTTGATCTTGCGCTCGGCCGGTTAACAGAGTTTCGACGCGGCGTCACTTTGGCGTGCCGGCGGATTCCCTACGGCTCAACGGCAACCTATCACGACCTGGCCCGTGCGGTTGGACGCCCGAGGGCAAGCAGGGCGGTGGGTCGCGTCATGGCCGTCAACCCCCTGCCGCTCGTCATCCCCTGCCACCGGGTCGTTCGCTCCGACGGGACCCTGGGCGGTTTCTCATCACCCCAGGGCATCAAACAAAAACAGCGCATGCTGGCGCTGGAACAGTTGCTGCAGGCCGGACATCTCCTGTCTCGGTCTCGACGGGTTGCAATCGGCTAAGAGCCTACCCCAAACCCCTGTGGGACCGGCTCAGTCGGTCCAATGCGGCTTTCCAGCCGGTCAAATGAAAGGTTAGAAAACCTGGTAACCGTTCACGGGATCAAACCCCTGAAAAACAAGGGTACTCTTCGATGGCGAGGCGAAAAAAACTCAGAAATCGCTGTGTCGTTCCCCGCGAAACGCGGTTCTTTGGGCGTTATCGCCGATTTTACCCCGTGAACGGTTACGAATTCACGCAGCACAGATCTGAGAGGTCTACGTTCATGGGTAGCCCTCCATGGCAACTCGCTGTCCTGGTTGAACCTACGCAATCCAGCAGAGCATCGGCAGCCGCAGGGCCAAAGCATGAGATTACGCAGAAGCACGAGGGAGAATCTCTGCCCTCACCCGGCGCGCTCCATCCTGTCAGGCACTCGCCGACGGGAACGCCCCTGCATGTAGATCGTGCTCACTGTCACGGAAAGAAAAAATGCAGTGTGACTGCTAATGGTCAATCTTTGGTTGTTTGCAGCGCAAAAGCTTGGATACTTGCCGAAGACATCTGGTGTACAGACATCGTCGGAACCAAGAGGAGGCCAGAAAGTGGATGTGTTCGTTGATGATCGGAAGGTCGATTTTGCCTGTGAGCCGTCCGAGACGCTGGAACAGACGGTACACCGGCTGCAATCTCAAACATGCCCGTCGGGACACGTGGTTGTCGGCGTGCGATGCGACGGCATTCACCTGACGGACGATGAACTGTCAGACGCCATGGCCAAGCCGGCCGGCGAATACGGATGCATCGAGATCGCCACCTCGACGCCGTCGGCTCTGGTCACCGAAGCCCTGGAAACGGCAGCCGATATGCTGACCGAGACGGATCCGAATCGCGAACAATGCGCCGAGCTGCTGAGCCGGGGAAAGACCAACGAGGGAATAACCGCGCTGGGGGATTGTCTGAGCGTCTGGCAACAGGTCCATGCCGCGGTGACAAAGTCAATCTACATGTTGGGCATCGATCCGGACCGGGTTCAGGTTGGAGGGGAGCCGCTCAACGCAGCCCTGGCTTTGCCCATGGAGCGGCTGGGGATGGTGCGTGACGCCTTGAAGGTGCAGGACTACGTGTTGTTGGCGGACGTGCTGCAGTATGAGTTCCAGGATGTGACCGAAAAATGGCATTCGCTGATCGAAACCGTTCAGCAGCTTGCGGCTGTGAAGGGCCAAGACGACCAGACCACGTAGCGGCACTTTTGCCCTGAATCATCTTGCGTTCGCCCCTCCCGCACTGCGTGATGAACCTGCGCAGTCCGGCGGCCTTTCCGCAGCAAAAAACCCGCCTCGGTGGGCGGGTTTCTATAGCCGGCATACTGCTCTTGCCGGTGGGAGTTTCCTGTCTTACGACCCGGTCTTGCTACGGGCAGGTGTAATCCTTCTTCGCTATCGCCCCGCATTCCCAGGTGGCGGTGGCGGTGCCCGGGCCGGGCGAAAGATATTTGAAGTTCACCTTCGCCTTCCCGTTTATGTCCAAACTGCCTGCCTGCTTCTCACCTGAGGACAGTTCGACCTCGTAGGCGTTCCCCGGAATACCGCCTACGAGTTTGACCTTCAACTTGTTGATACCACGTTTTTCTTTGCACTTGGCTTTTCTGAGCCTCTCGTCGAACGTACACGCCGGATATTCGCATTCATCCGGCGTTCTGTTGCCGTTCCCGTCCCTTGCCTTGCCCTGGGCGAGGTCCTTCCAGTCGGGGACGCCGTTTTCGTTGCAGTCGTTGATGAACTCGGTGAGAGTCAGCATGAACTGGAGCATCTCCTGCGAGGTCGGCACGATCTCCCTGGTGGGGGGGTGGTGCGACGAGCCGATCTCAACGCCATACCCCCACTGGTCCGCGCCGCCGTAAGTGTAATCCACGGAAGAACCGTTTACGCAAAGGCGGAAATCGACACAAAGCGCCCCACGATCGTAGTTCGTTCCCCGTATCGACCTGATCCGGTTCTGCATCTCGGTGCCCAGCAAATTGTACGTTGCGTCATCCTGACAGCGGCTGCGAATGTACGACCAGGGCCACATGATCATACGCCCATACGAGTGAAAATCGTTGTGAGCCCGGGAGTTAGGATGATCGCTGAAGAAGTCTCGCATGGCCCGGGTTTCAGGCTGGGTGCACCGTGCGGGGCTGCCGTCCGGGTCTGGCCAATCCCGATTCAAATCCTGCCCGTTGGCGTTGGACCGGGTCCCGCGTTCGTAGCCGTCGGGATTCATCATCGGCAGCAGAAACCACTCGACGTTGTCCACCAGGAATCTGATCCCCGGATCGGTGGCGTAGTTGGTAAGCAGATGCCGGGCTGTATAGGCGATCGCACAAGGCCCTATAACTTCATTGCCGTGCTGGGCCCCGTGGTAGATTACGGCCGGGTTGTTCTGGCCGGTACCGGTGATGCGGATCGCCCACAGGTGTCTTCCCTGGACAGAAGTCCCCAGATCGGCCATCGACGCCAGGTTGGGATAGTCGGCCACCAGCCCCTGCATGAACGCGACGTGTTCATTATACGAGCGATAGGTGTCAAAGAAGTCGTCCCAAGGCGGCCCTTGAAACAGCTCGTCGTAAAGCTGCTGAAGGTCCTCGACATCAACCTCATACTCGAAGCCGAGCTCCTTGAGCAAAGCTGCGTCATCCGGCGAAACGCGAACGTCAATGACGCCGACATCAAGGCAGTCCGACCAGATTTCCATTTCGGGACTTGCCTCGTCAAGCGCGATGATCTCCTCGACCTCGCGGTCGTTGCGAAGTTCGACCTTCAGAACCTGATACCCCTCCAGGCCGACAGGCTGGGCGGCGGAGATCGAAACGAAACCGGCAACCGCTACAAGAGCCAACAGGCCAACAAGCACTGATCTTTGGACAGACATGTGAATTCCCCTTTTCTTTTCTCTCTTTTGTCCGGATTCGATACACCGAAACCGGCGACCACTCTAACCGCCTATTGTAGCAGAAACCGTCCGTCAAAGCCAACGGATTCCGGGCAGGCACCAGCGGGCCCCCCAGCGGGCAGCGCAATCGGGGGGGGCGAGCCGACCGGTGGCACGAAAAAACCCGCCCCGTGGGCGTGTTCGTGTGGCCGGGGCACCACTATTGGCGGTGCGAGTTTCCTGTCTCGCAACCCGATCTTGCTACGGACAGGTGTAATCTTTCTTCGCTATCGCCCCGCATTCCCAGGTGGCGGTGGCGGTACCGGGACCGGATGGCAGCTTTTTGAACTTGGCTTTGCCCTTGCCCTTGGGGTTCAGCGTGCCTTCCTTCGTTTTCCCGCCTGTCAGCTCGACCAGGAACGTATCGCCTTCGGCACCGCCTTTTAGCTTGACGATCAGCTTGTTGACGCCATGCGTTTCCTGGCACTTGGCTTTGCTGATCTTCTCCTTTCCCGTGCAGTTGCCCTCGCACTCGTCGGGGATGCCGTTGTGATTGTCGTCTCGGCTGGTGCCTTCAGCGATGTCGCAGATGTCCTGCGTTTTGTTGTCGTTGCAGTCGTTAAGACCGCGGAAGATGTAGGCCGAGCCGGAGTTGTTGCCGGCGTCGTCATCGTTCTGGGCGCCGACGATGACCGTGTCGCCGCTTAAGGAGACGCTGCCGCCGGCGTTGTCGCACTCGGCTCGATCGCCGGCTATGATCTTGGCCGCCTCTTTCCATTTCGCGCGGCGGTTCCGCACGAACACATAGGCCGACCCACAACTGATCGGCCCGTCATTGTCATTAACGGCACCGACCACAACCGTGTCGCCCAGCAGCGAAACCGATTCGCCGAACTGGGAGTTGGCCTCGCCGTCGCCGGCAACCAGCTTGGCCACCTGATCCCAGTCCTCCCCGCTACCGACGAACACATAGGCCGAGCCCGAGGTGGGGCCCATGTCGTCGTCGGCCGGGGTTCCAATCACCAGCGTGTCGCCGTCCAGCGACACGGAGGTGCCGAAGTTGTCGGACATCTCTCCGTCGTCGGCCAGCAGTTTGGTCTTGAAGTTCCAGGTCTCGCCGTCGCGTTGGTAGACGTAGACCGAGCCCGACTTGCTGCCGTTGTCATCGTCGCCGATCGATCCGACGATCAGGGTATCGCCGACTAATCCCACGGACGTGCCGAACTCGTCGCGATAGGCTCCGTCGTCGGGTACGACCTTGGCCTGCTGCGTCCACTGCTCGCCGCTGCGCACGAACACATAGACAGCACCCGCGTGGAAGCCCTTGTCGCCGTCGCCAATCGTCCCGACCACGATCGTGTCGTCGTCCAGGGAGATGGAATGGCCGAACAGGTCGCCGGCTTCGCCGTCGCTTGCCAACAGCTTGGCCCGTTGGCTCCAATCCTCACCCTCGCGCACAAACACGTACGCCGAGCCTGAGTTGCCGCCCTTGTCGTCGTCCGCCCGAGATCCAATGGCTACCGTGTCGCCCTGCAGGGCAACGGAATAGCCGAACCAGTCGCCCACCTCCCGATCGCCGGCCACCAGCTTGGCCTGCTGCTCCCACTGTGATCCGCCGCCGACGAAGACGTAGACCGCCCCGGCGGAGTTGTCGTTTTCCATGGCTCCAACAACGGCCGTGTCGCCGTCGAGCGATATGGAAAAGCCGAACTTGTCACCCACGCCGGCGTCTTTGGCGGTGATTTTGGCCAGCTCCTCCGCCCGGCACTGCCCCCGAGCCATATCCACGTTGATGGCAAGAAGCAGCCCGGCGCCGAACAGCACGATCGGTCCGGTTATGGTCCCGATCACATTCCGGACTATGGTAAGACCTATATGACCATGCGCAATTGTGCGACGTGGGCCATTTGAGGGCATCGTGCAGGCTAAAGCCCACGGCTCGGCCGTGTCGCAGAATCGCGCACGGTGATTCAGATGATGGTTGCAGTTCATGCTCAGTCCTCCCTCTGGTTTGATTTGACACCCCCAAGCCAACAGTGACTCTCAACGCCCATTCTAACAGAAACCCCACCTGGAAGCTACAGGAATCGTCGAATGTCTACGCCCGCACGATTCTTCAGCTCCGCAGAGATGTACCGGTCAAGGAGACATCGCGCTGGCTAAAGCCACGCGGCTCAGATAGTCGCAGAAGACGTGAAACACGGTCCTATTCGAATCTCCCTCGGTACTCCTCGACCGGGTACTTGATCGCGTTCATTTTCATTTTGTCGCGCAGGGCGGTGGTGATGTCGATGTTCATCGTGTTGGCAAACGAGAGAGCAAACGCGAACACGTCGGCCAGTTCCTCCCGTATCCGGGCCATTTTGTTCGCGTCTTCGCGTACGCCCGGCAGCTCATCGGTTCGCAGCCATTGGAAGTGTTCCATCAGCTCAGCCCCCTCGATGAGGATCGAGCAAGCCAGGTTCTTGGGATCGTGGAAACGATGCCAGTCACGCTGCGCGACAAAGTCGTCGACCAGTTTGCACAATTCAGCGACGGTTGTGGTCTTGTCATCCATTTGTTCAGTCTCCTCAATGTATGTTCTGGCCCACGCAAGCACGTTTGTCGAGTCCGGCCTGCTGACCAAAGGCTGATCCACCTGTTATGGGAGTCACAACCGCCCCTGATGATGGACAAGGCGGCGCGTGGTGTGTCTTCACGCGGCCAAGCCCCCCCCCGCCCACATTCGCCCAACAGGCAGTAGGGCGTCATCTGACCAGTTCGAGCACGATGTTCGCGTAATACGTGTTGTCCAGGCGGTCCAAGCCGGGCTGAGGCCTCGAGTTGTACTCGTTCCGCATGCCTAACTTGAGTTTCACGATATCGCCTTTGAGGGGAACGAGCAGCGCCGTGTCCAGATCAAGGCGATAGTTGCCGTAATCCTCGATGTCCGGGCTGTAGTCGGCGGAGTGGGTGAACTGCAGCCAGCTAGCCAGATCGAGGCGATAATCGAGTCCCAGATCAACGACGGCGTCGTCCTGCGACTGTCCGTTATCATAGGATTCGTGGCGATATCCGAAGCCCACGCGGCTTTTGAGCTCGTGATCCGGCTTCTTTAACCAGTAGTATCCCACACCAGCGGCCGCGGTGGAGCGCAAGTCAAGGTTCTCGAACTCATCGAACTCCAACTCCAGACGGGTGTACCAGTACCACCGTTCGGAGATCAGGTTTTCATAGTTGACACCACCGCGATATTCGTTCGTCGTTCGCTCGTCATCCTGCTCGCCGTATTGGGCGGCCAGGAAGAACTCCAGGAGGTCATCGTCGGTCTTCCGCCGCAGATCGAACCGGCCGCGAGCCTCCAGCCTATCCGTGTTCCCCTCGGTGAAGAGGCCGCCGGCTTCCAGACTGGCCGTCCATTGCGGCTTGGCCGCCTCAGCGCTTTGCTCCACCTTCTTCTGCAGAGCCGCAATCTCAGGACTTTCCTCGCCCTGGGGCCACATAGCGGTGATGTTGGCCACCGTGATAGGCACCTCCCCCAGGGCGGTCCGCATCACCGAGCCGTCCGGCTGGTCGCCGGCGGCAATGGTGCCGATCAGCCGATCGCCGCTGGTGAACTCAATGGTAAGTGCCCGATCGGTTTCGATGGCAGTGATCTTGGCGGCGTCGATCTCCAACCTGCCTGCGATCTCGCTTAGTAGGACGAGCTTCCCCTCCGCCATCCGCTCGATTGTCCCGACGAGCCTGCTTCCATCCGAGGTGGCGACCACATCCGCTCGAGCGGTAGTCGCAGCAGCCAGCCACAGGCCAACGCTCAGAACTACGATCCATGTTCTTGCCATGATATCTCCTGTGAATCGGTCTTTGTGCTGTCCGCGTCGATTTATTCGCTATCCGGAAAAGTCTCGCACCGCCGGCATCCCGGTTGGCTGTTCGATTGCTCTATTGTCCAGCCGCAGTGAGAGAGGCCGGGAACGCTACTTGAGGCAAGCCGGACTTCCCGTAATGCTGTCGACCTCAGTCGTCCTCTTCGAAGGCCTCGTTGACCGCGTCGGTGATGAACCGGTCGATGGGCGCCAGAATCGCCCCTCGGATGAGACTGATGACCAGCTCACGGCTGCTCAAGGTCACTTCTGTCGACACTTCGCCAAACTCGCAGCCGCCGAGTTGGCAAACGACGCCTGCGGCGCACAGCACGCCAAGAGCTTTCTGGTGCATTCTCCGCTTGAAATTCTTCATCGTGAATTTACTCCGCACTGTGGATCAGAGAAACGACACGGGATAAACCCGGCCGTGACAGTACCCTGGCAAGGCACGGAAGACAAATGAGGCATGCCGAAATCGCAGAGGATCACCCAACGCTCCCGCCGCGTAACGTGGCCGGACAGCAATCCTTCGCCCCGGATGTCTCCTCGACCACCCAACGCCGGCAGGAAGAAGGCCGGGCTTTCCGGTGACTGGGGCGCAGGCGGGAGCCTACGCTGCCATTGTGGCGAAGGAACTTGCCACAACCGAAACATCTTGGCGCCCGGGACGCAAGCTGCTACAATAGATCACAGCACGCGGAGCTAGCTGCTGAGCCGGGGGCGGTTGATCGCCGTGCTCGCGAGTATCGGCGGTACTGTAGCTTGGTGCCGGTTTTTCTGTGCTGCTCGAAGCCCGGCAGTGCCGCGCCTGACAGCGCGCGCCGGAGTAGGGGGGTTGTCTGTGGTTCGCGATCACCGTCATGAGAAAGCACGGTGTGGAAGGCGCAGACCGTTCGCGTTCACCCTGCTGGAGATGATCGTTACGGTCGCCATCATCGCGCTGCTGATCGCGATTCTTTCGTCCTCATTGGTAAAAGCACGTTCGGCGGTCAGGGGTTTCGTCTGCAAGAACAAGCTCAAGACCGTCGCGTTCGAGTTCAATCTCTTTGCCGATGACCTTGTGCTGCCGGAAGCGCCGGACGGCCTCGGGACAAGCGGGAACCACTTCCGGATCGAGACGTTTCAGGAACGGCTGTATCGTATTAACCACTTCTGGGACCTTCGGGACCAGGCCGAGGCGGATTACGAACCTTCGAGACAACCGCTGATGTGCCCCGCCGGGCCGCAAGAACTGAGGCGGCGCGCGGGGCTGCCGTGCAGTAAACACGCGGTGGGCCCGCCGGAAAACGTCAGCATGTGTTTCAACATGCGGTTGGACAAGATCAGCGTGCGGATTGAGGACCGTTGGGTCCTACAAGACGTTGCGTTGACCGGCCGCATTCTGGAGCACCCCTCAGTACCGTTGGCCTTTGACGTGGACGGGGCGGCGGCGAAGGAAAAGCGCTTGCTGCCGTATTACGCCGCCCCACCGGCCGGGGATCCGGGGATATATGGAACCGGCCTGTTTTGGCATCCGTCGCTGCGCCATGACGGCAAGCTCAACGCGGCATTCATCGGCGGGCACGTGCTCTCATCCTGTCGGCCCGAGACGGAACCGGGCTGGGATTGGGCGTACCAGCCGCCCGCAACCAGATAGACCCCCCGCCGGACAATCATGTCGCTCGATTTGTGGAATCGCACCCTGTTGGGGGTTACGATCGCCCGTGTCCGCGTTGCGCGAGGCCGCCGCCGAGGAGCCCGGACATGCATCTGAGGCACAAATTCGGGATACTCGTGCTGATTTACGTCCTGTCGCTGACGGGCACGCTGGCAACCTCCGTCTGGTGCATCGTCGTATACTTGCATTCCGCTTACGGCGAATTTGAGGCAACGTTCAACCGGCAAAACGAGATTGAACGTCTAAGCGCCCTGGTACGGCTCCAGCGCGGCTTGGTGGAGGCTTCTGCGCCCTCGCCTTCGCTTTCCCAGAGCTACGCCTCGATCAACGCAGAGTTGTCCAAGGAAATAACCCGCCTTGACAAGGCGTTTCGCACCGGCCCCTACGGGGACTTTTGGTCCGACATTCAGGCGGCCCAGACGGTCAAACACGTGGCGGTGCTGAATTATGTCGCCACGATTCAGACCTCTCACACCTCGGCCTCGTCGGTCGATAAATGCCGAACCCACGTCGAACGCGCGTTCGAGGAGCTGATGGTCTCCCTTGCCGGCCTGATCCGAGCGCTCAGCTCACAAAGGCAACTCAACGTAGACCGGGTGGCAGCCACGCAGCGGCGCGTCGTGTCCATCCTGATGATCAACGCCGCCTGCGGGAGTATCCTCTGCCTTATCGGGTTGTTTTATGTGCGGCGGTGGGTGACCAGCCCGGTGGCCCGGCTGCGTGAAGCGACCAGACACATCTCACAGGGCGATTTCTCCTACCGGGTCGAGACGCCCTCGAGGGACGAACTGGGCCTGCTGGCCGACGAGGTCAACGAGATGTGCGTCACCATCGTGTCGATGCAAACCAAGCTGGTCGAACAGGAGCGACTGGCAGGCGCTGGGGAAATGGTCACGCGTCTGGCCCACAACATCCGAAACCCCTTGGCCGGGCTACGCGGGCTGGCAGAGACCACACTGCAACGCCACCGGGGCGATGAGCAGACCGCCGAAAGTCAACAGCGCATCATCGAGACCGTGGATCGGTTTGAGAAGTGGTTGAGGGATCTTCAACAGTCCGTATCGCCGTTGACGCTGAACATCCAGCCGGCCGACATCGGCGAGTTGATCAACAACGTCGAGAAAGTGCTGCGTCCGATGGCCGACCGCCGCGAGGTTGAATTGGAGGTCCGCGTTGACCCGGCCATCCATCGCGTCAGGATCGACACCATGCATTTCGAGCAGGCGCTTGTGGCGTTGATGACCAACGCGCTACAAGCCTCCGAGCGGGGGCAGGCGGTGACGGTACAGGTGTCAAGCGATACCCACACGCCGTGGCGGTGGTGTCTGACCGTGGCGGACGAGGGCGCGGGCATACCGCCGGAACTTCGCGAGAAGATATTCTTGCCCTATTTCACGACCAGGCCCGGCGGGAGCGGCCTGGGGTTGGCGATGGCCGGCAAAGTCGTCAAACTCCACGGAGGACGGCTGGAGGTGGAGTCCAAACCCGGTGAAGGCAGCCGGTTTACTGCAACGATGCCCGGTCTGATCACGGACGGTTAAATGGCGAACGTACTTGTCATCGATGATGAAGAGAACATCACCTACTCGATCCAGCTCGCGTTGGGTCGGGCCGGTCACGATTGTCGCGTGGCCCACACCGTCCAGGAGGGGCTTGACCGATGTCGCGACAGACTCCCCGACCTAGCTCTGGTCGATATCCAATTGCCGGACGGCGATGGGCTGGATTTGGTTCAACAGTTCCACGAACTACTCTACGAGTTTCCGGTCATCGTCATCACCTCGTTCGGTTCTGTGTCGCGCGCGGTGCAGGCCATGAAGCGAGGCGTGGCTGACTTCATTCAAAAGCCGTTGTCGATGGAGGAGGTTTGCCTGGCTGTCGATCGATGCCTGGAAAACCGTCAGATCCGCAATCAGCTCGACGCTTTCCGACACGCCCAGCGACGGGTTTCCAGCACCGTTCAGTTCGTCGGCCGTTGCCCCCAGATTCTGGAGGTCCTCGCCCTGACGGACCGGATCGCCGCGCTGCCCGACGATCCCGCTTCGGGGCTGGTGGCCACGCTCTTACTCGGCGAGACGGGCACGGGAAAGGAAGTGCTGGCCCGCTACATGCACAATCGCGGACCACGGGCTGACCTTCCTTTCGTCCACGTCAACTGCACGGCCATACCCGAGTCGCTGTTCGAGTCGGAGTTGATGGGGCATGAGCGCGGCACTTTCACCGACGCGAAAGACGCCAAAAAAGGCCTTTTGGAGATCGCTCACGATGGCACGATCTTTCTTGACGAAATCGGGGACATGCCGCAAAGCCTCCAGGCCAAGCTGCTCGTGGTCATTGAGAGCGGTCGGTTTCGACGGCTTGGGGGGACGCGCGAGCGCGCGGTCGATGTGCGCGTCATCGCCGCCACCAACGCGGATCTGGAGAAGAAGGTCCAAGTGGGCGAGTTTCGATCCGATCTGTATTTTCGACTCAAGACATTCGATATCAGATTGCCGCCGCTACGATCGCGCGGCGACGACGTGTTCCTGTTGGCTGAGCATTTCATCGAGCACTACGGACGCAAGTTGCACAAGCCCATCCCGACTCTGCCGCCGGAAACGCGCGAGGTGATCAGACGTTACCACTGGCCCGGCAACGTGCGCGAGTTGGCCCACACTCTACAGCGAGCAATCCTGCTCAGTGATCAGGATCGGCTTGCTCCGGCATCGCTGGGGCTGGCCCCACAGGCCGTGCCAAGAACCGAAGCGCTTCCTTCGGAACCGCAATTCGACTTCTTGCGGGGTGACTGCACGCTCGCCGCGGTTGAGAGACGGTTGATCAGCGACGCCGTGGACGCCGCCGGCGGCAACATCTCCGAAGCGGCGCGCCTGCTGGGGCTGACCCGGGGGGGGCTTCGCCATCGAATGGACAAGCACGGACTGACGGCGCACACGTCGGGTAGCGGCGCCTCCGAGTGATGCGGCGACGGCAGATCTTGGCCGAACGGGCAACGCGCCCCTCCGTTTGGGGACCATCTCAGAGGGTGTATGAGAAGCGGGACGAGAAACCGAGCCGCGACCGTTAGGGAGCGGTTTTCCGCGGAGGATACCGCACCGCTTCCTTACGGGCGCGGCTCGGATAAGACTTCTCATACACCCTCTCAGAAATGTGGGACAGGGTTTCAACCTGTCATTTGACCGGCTGGAAAGCCGGTCCCACAGGCAGCCGGTCCCGCAGGGCTTTAAGCGGGAAGGGGGTATTGCCTTCGCTGCCCCTGCCTGGTAGCCTGCTGGAATGGCTGAGCACCCGGTAGCTGGCGTGGACTACCCCACCAGGTGGCAGGATTTTCTGGCTTGGTTCCCCGACGATGCA